>Ga0185299_10002729_pt1 | contig 26025 bp, 23 predicted proteins | sample PaiPotPPA55metaG_FD_128002 | JGI IMG/M metagenome (GOLD analysis project Ga0185299, IMG submission 128002) | Iron sulfur acid spring bacterial and archeal communities from Banff, Canada, to study Microbial Dark Matter (Phase II) - Paint Pots PPA... ...
GTCAAGGTATCGGACTGCGGCGATTGGAGACAGCGGCAGCGGCCGGGTAGCGGGCGAGGGTTGCCGCTCATGCGCGCGTTGATGCAGAAGGTCGACGTCGAGCATGGTGAAAAGGGAACCACCGTCCAGCTTCGCATGTCGCTTACGGAGCACGCTCTTGACCGATCAAGCACAGTTTCAGCTACAGGCAGTTGACGGTATTCCGGTTCTTGCGATCTCCGGCGAGATCGATATTGCAAACATAGAGCAGTTCAAGTCGTTCGCATCGGATGCGGCGCGCGACGATAGCGAGCGCATCATCGTTTCACTCGAAAAAGTGACCTATCTCGACAGCCATACGCTCGAGGCCCTCGTCGATCTTGGCAAGCGCCTGCGGACAAACCGGCGCCGTCTTCTAGTCGTTGCTCCCAAGAACACCCCATCGGGGCGCATCCTGCGCACGACCGGCCTCGAGCTTGCCATTGTCCTGTTCGAGACCGTTGACGATGCGCTGCAAAGCACGTCGGAGCCCTAAGCGAAGGCGCGGGCGACTTTTAACCATGAACTGGGAAGAGCTCTCCGCAATTTCAGCGTTTGTCACGATGATCGTCATTGCGGCGTCTGCCATTGCTGCGGTCGTCCAGCTTCGGCATATGCGCGCAGGGAACGCTATCAGCGGTTTCATCGGCATGATGGACAAGTGGTCGAGCCCGGAAGCTCGGCGTATTCAGAACTACGTGTTCGGCGGCGAGATGGACCGCAAGCTCGCCGACGCCGATTATCGTAAGGGTTTGATGGCGCCGTTAGTCGACAGGCTGGCCCACCCGGAAGTCGCCTACCTCGATTTCTGGGAGTCGATCGGCATGCTCAACAAGCTGGGCTACTTTCCTGAGGACGCGTTCATGGAGTCAGGAGGGCCAAACTGTCTGCGCGCATGGCAAAAACTCGAGCCGGTCGTCGCGATCATCCGTCGTTCACGAGGTCCGCAGGCCTATGACAGTTTCGAATACATCGCCTCACGCGTGATTATCTGGGACGCGAACCACCCTGACGGAGTATTTCCGAGGAACACACCGCACTTGCCCGTCGTTGACAAATTCAAAGTCATCGCCGCGACGGCTATTGCGGCGCTGATACAGCTGCGCCACCTGCGCGCCAGCAACCAGCTGAACACTTTGCTCACGTTAATGCGAATGTGGCAGGCAGCGGACTTACAGGAGCACATGGGGTACGTGCGCGGCGAATTGCAGCAGAAAATGAGGGATCCGAACTTCATTGCCGCATTCGGGGAGCGATCGCTTAGTCGCAACGAACACAGAGAATTGCTCGTCGCCGATTATTGGGAGCAAATCGGGGCGTTCATGAAATATAACCTTATGGATGAGGAGTCATGGATCGACGTTGCGGGCGCTCAAGTTTACTACGCGTGGCAAAGTCTCCGGCCCATCATCAAGGCAATGCGCAACTTGCGCGGCCCTTCCGCCTATGAGAATTTCGAGTTCGCTGCCGTGAGAGCCAAGCTCTGGCTTGACAAACATCCGGATGGATTCTACCCGTCTAGGACCCCAAGAATGGAGCAACTCGAGACAGTTGCCGAGACGCAGGCGCCGCAATGAGCGATCGAGCCACACTCGGGATATTGGTGGGGGGAGGACCTGCACCTGGCATCAACGGGGTCATCGCTTCAGCGACGATCGAAGCAATCAACGAAGGTTGTCGCGTCATTGGCATTTACGATGGCTTCAAGTGGCTGGCGCGCGGCGACTCCACGCTGACGCAAGAGCTGCGCATTGAAGACGTAAGCCGAATCCACTGGCTGGGCGGTTCGATCCTTCGCACTTCGCGCACCAATCCGGCAAAGGATCAAGCATCGCTCGACAACGCCGTTCGCACGCTGCGCACGCTTGGCATCACGCATTTGCTGTGCATCGGCGGCGACGACACCACGTTCGGCGCAGCAAAGATCGCCGAAGCGGCAGGCGGTGCGCTCAAAGTTGCGACCGTGCCGAAGACCATCGACAACGACTTGCCGTTGCCCGACAACATGCCGACCTTCGGCTTCGAGACAGCGCGCGCCGTCGGCTCGAACATCGTCGAAAGCCTCATGGAAGATGCGCGCACGACGCAGCGCTGGTACCTCGCCGTGACCATGGGCCGAAAATCCGGTGCGCTCGCGCTTGGCATCGCCAAAGCCTCCGGAGCAACCCTTGCGGTCATTCCCGAAGAATTTTCGCACCAGGTTCCCCTGGAAATTGTGCGCGACACGATTATCGGCAGCATCATCAAGCGCCGTGCCTCGGGCCACGATCACGGTGTCGCGGTCATCGCCGAAGGCCTTGCGGAACAGCTCGACCCAACGCACTTGGGAACGCTCAAGAACGTTGCTCGCGACGCCTACGGGAATGTGCGACTCGCCGACATAGATCTTGGCGACATCATTAAACAGTCAGTCAGCGGTTCGATCAAAGAGATGGGCCTGGACACGACGATCGTCGTCAAGGACATCGGGTACGAACTGCGCTGCGCGAAACCGTTGGCCTTTGACGTCGAGTATACACGGACCCTCGGCTACGGTGCCGTACGCTATTTGCTCTCCGGCGGTTCAGGCGCAATGGTCGCGCTACGGGGCGGCAGAGTGACGCCCGTAACGCTCAGCGAAATGATGGATCCCTCAACCGGGCGCATTCAGGTACGTCGAGTCGACACGCGCACGGAAGCCTACGAAGTGGGCCGCAAATACATGATTCGTCTCGAGCCTAGTGATTTTGAGGCACCGAAGATCTCAGCGCTGGCGTCGGCTGCCCATTTGGATGCGGGCGCGTTCAAACAGCGATTTGAACCCGTTGTGAACCGAACTTAACCCAGCCATCCCGCCGGCGTGTCCGTTGCCGGTGAGGCCCGGTGGGTCGGCGAGCGTTCGCTGCGACGTCAATCCGAACTTCATCATCTTCACGGACGTGCCCGCGCCCTTCATTGTGAAGCACACATCGTCCATGAGCGATTTCATGATGAAGATTCCCAGGCCGCGAATGCCAAGGCGATCGGTATCGATGCACTCACCCTTGCCGATTGGGTCGAAGCCGCATCCTTCATCGGCGACTTCAACGGCAAACTCGCCGTGCTCGTACGAGCAGATAAGGCTGAAATGGCCGCCGCTGACGTGACCATGTTCGGCGGCGTTGTTACACGCTTCGCCCGTAGCAAGCGCAATATCGTTTATGTCACAGCTGAGCAACCGGCAGCTGCGGGCGAAGGACGTGACTTCTCTGCGCGCTTTGGAAACAGATGCGAGCTTGCTCGGGTACCGGCGCTTCAGCGTTTTCATTTACGGGTTACTTACAATCTTAACCCGTACGCGTGAAGCCAAAACCTCATGTTCAGGCCGATTTTGCTCCCACGGTCGCAAACGCAACTAAATTCGTGCCGAAAGAGTAGCCCAACTCTCGGTAGTCGCTGGTTTCCAATACGACGAGGTCCGCCCTTTTCCCGGTTGTGAGACTTCCAATTTCACCCGCTAACCCAAGCGAGTAAGCGGCGTTGAGTGTCACTCCCGCTATAGCCTCATGCACTGCAAGATCCATGTGCCGGCGAGCCAGATAGACGATCATCTGCAGCGAGAAGCACGGACACGTTCCTGGATTATAATCGGTAGCAAGTGCAACCGGTACGCCAGCATCAATCAGTTTTCGAGCGGGTGCGTACCGAGCGAGCCCAAGGTAGTCTACCGTACCAGGGCACAGCACGGCGACACTGCCACCTCCGGCGAGCGCTGCTACGTCGGCATCGTCGATGAAGTTGAGATGATCCGCGGACGCCGTCCGTAAGCGCGCTGCGACGAGAGCTCCACCGCTGTGGCTCATCTCATCTGCGTGGATACGTAACCGCAATCCCCGGGCGTGGATACGTAACCGCAATCCCCGGCTTGCGCAGGCTCGCAAGAACCTATCCGACTGTTGCGGTGAGAAGAAACCTTTCTCGCAGAATGCGTCGCCAAACCAGGCAATACCCTGCTCGACGACGCGCGGTAACATTCGGTCGCACAGTTCGTCAACGAACGTGTCGTAGTCGTTAAATTCGGCCGGCAATGCATGAGCGCCGCAAAACGTCGGTACCGTTCGCGGTAGATCAGGGCGCGCGCCAAGTTCTGCGATGATGGCGAGCAAGTCGAGTTCGCCTTGAGCGTTCAGCGCGTAACCACTCTTTACTTCCGCGGTGGTCGTGCCGTGGCGCAGCATCTGCGCGAGATGCCGCGCACCAATGTCGAGCAAAGCGCCGCGCCCGGCGGCGCGAGTCTGTTCAATCGTGTAACGCATGCCGAGCGTCGGCTGCCGCTGTGCGGCAAGGTCTTCAAAATCAGCCACCCGATTGCCGGCGAACAACGCGTGGGTATGTGCGTCTACAAGACCAGGCATGACGACTTGTCCGGCCACATCGCGCGCTTCAAAGTTTGCGAAGCGCGAACGGGCATGCGCCACGGCCGCCTCGCACTGTGTACCCGTCCCCACAGCTATGAGCACGCCGTGCTCGACTAGCACGGTTCCCCGCTCAACGACACCCAGATCGGATGCAGTCATGTGTGCCTGCGGTCCGGCGGCATTGGCAAGCGGTGCAAGGGTGATTAAAGTAGCGTTGGTGAGAGCGTACGACCGGGCGATGGTCGCGCCTACCACGTGACCTGCTGACGGTCGACGCCGTCGAGGTGCAAGTAGTAGGATGCGCTTGCGAGTATGGCGCTCAAGGGTGCAAGACCGACAAGCTCACAGTTGCGCACGCTGACGCCGGCGGCCGCCGCCTCGGCGCGTACCAGTTCGGTGACGCGATAGAGCGGAATAGCTGAAACGTTCACCACGTTCATCGAAACCTGTACCGCGTTATCCGGCAGCGCGAAACCCAAGGCTTTGATTCCGACAAAGCCGCCGCTGCGCTGGCGAACTGCAAGCGCAATACGCTCGGCAAGCTTGAGATCGGAGGTTGCCAGATTGACGTTAAAGGCGATGAGGAAGTCGCGCGCGCCGACAGCCGTTACTCCGGCGCTCGGGTGCACTTCTGCTTCGCCGACGTCGGGCCGCCTGTGGGGCTCGTTAATCGCCGTGAGCAAACCTTCAAACTGGCCTTTGCGGACGGCAGCGAGATCGCGACGTTCAGGCCGCGTGGCCGCATTCTCATAAAAGTACGAAGGGATGCGAAAGCGTTCCCACAGTCCCTGCGCGCAGCGCCGCGCAAGCAATACCGCATCGTCCATCGCCGCGTCGTCAAGGGGGATGAAAGGGATGACGTCCACCGCTCCCATGCGCGGGTGCTCGCCCGCATGGGTTCGCAGGTCGATGTTCTCGACCGCACCGCCCGCGAGGCGCAGGGCAGCCTCGACGACTCCATCCCCCGTGCCGACGAGCGTATATACGGATCGGTTGTGTGAAGGATCGCTTTGGGTGTCGACGAGCGTCACGCCGGGTGTGCTTGCGGCCAGCTCACCGATGCTCGCAATAACCTCTGTGCGACGCCCTTCAGAGACGTTGGGAACGCACTCGAAAAGTTTTGCCATGTGCTAGAGGCGCGCTTTGGCGTCGAGCAGGCTGGGTCCCTTGCTTTACGTAACTCTCTGCCTGCTCATGGCCGTCATTGAGACACGAGTCGACACGTCGTCGCCCGAATTCGCCGCCAACCGGCAATATTTTTACGATTTGCTGCAGCAGTTGCGCGAGCGCACCGTGCAGGTCAGTCAAGGCGGCGGCAAAGAGGCGATGGCGCTGCACGTGTCGCGCAACAAGCTGCCCGTGCGCGAGCGCATCGCGCGCGTCACCGACCCGCAAACGCCGTTTCTCGAATTCTCCTCGCTGGCCGCGTGGGATATGTACAAAGGTGAAGCGCCTTCGGCAGGCATTATTACCGGTGTCGGCGTCATTTCCGGGCGCGAGTGCGTCATCATCGGCAACGACGCCACCGTCAAGGGCGGCACGTACTTTCCGATCACCGTCAAAAAGCATCTGCGCGCGCAAGAAATCGCCGAGCAGAACTACTTGCCCTGCGTGTATCTGGTCGATTCAGGCGGGGCGTTTTTACCGCTGCAGGCAGATGTCTTCCCCGATCGCGAGCACTTCGGACGAATCTTTTACAATCAAGCCCGCATGTCGAGCAAAGGCATCGCGCAGATCGCAGCCGTGATGGGCTCGTGCACCGCAGGCGGCGCCTACGTACCGGCGATGTCAGACGAAACCGTCATCGTCAAAGGTGAGGGCACAATCTTCTTGGGCGGCCCGCCGCTCGTGAAAGCTGCCACAGGCGAGATCGTGTCGGCCGAGGATCTTGGCGGCGCCGACGTGCACTCACGCATTTCAGGCGTCACCGATCACTATGCGTTGTCGGACGAACACGCATTGGGCATCGTGCGCGAAGCTGTTGCCCACCTCGCGTACCAGAAAAAGATTCAGTGGCCGGTACGTGAACCGCGCCCTCCCAAATACGACCCGCAAGAGCTGTATGGCATCGTCCAGCGCGATTGGCGCAAACCCTACGATGTGCGCGAGGTGATTGCGCGAATCGTGGACGCAAGCGAGTTTCATGAGTTCAAGGCGCTGTATGGACAGACACTGGTGTGCGGCTTCGCCCACATCGAAGGTCAGCCGGCTGGCATCATCGCCAACCAAGGCATTCTTTTCTCGCAGAGTGCGCTCAAGGCAACGCACTTCATCGAGCTGTGCTGCGAGCGCGGCATTCCACTTGTCTTCCTGCAAAACATCACCGGTTTCATGGTCGGCAAGCAGTATGAGGAGGGCGGCATTGCCAAGGACGGCGCGAAGATGGTCATGGCGGTTGCCAACGCCGAGGTGCCGAAATTCACCGTGATCATCGGGGGTTCGTTCGGTGCAGGCAACTACGGAATGTGCGGCCGCGCATTCGGACCTCGGCAGTTATGGATGTGGCCCAATGCGCGCATCTCCGTCATGGGAGGTCCGCAAGCGGCGAGCGTACTGCTCACCGTACGCATGGAAGGGCTCGAGCGCCAGGGTAAGACGATGACGACTGACGAGCAACGCGAATTCACTCAACCGATATTGGAGAAGTACGAAGGCGAAGGTAATCCATACTACAGCACCGCGAGGTTGTGGGACGACGGCATCATCGATCCAGCTGAAACGAGGGCAGTTCTTGCCCTCGGTATCGCGGCCGCAGCCAATGCTCCCCCACGCGCGACGAAGTTCGGCATCTTCAGAATGTAGCAACGGACCTATGTAGCAACGGACCTTCAGGTCCGTTAAGAAGGCGCAATGAGCGAATCGATAATTGTAACTCGCGATGATCAAGTGGTTCGCGTGCGGCTCAACCGGCCCGAGGTGCGCAATGCGCTTGATCCTGCGCTCATCGCCGATCTGACCCGCGCCTTTCAAAACGTCGAGGAGCAACCGCACGTTCGCGCCATCGTGCTCGAAGGCGCGGGAGCAATATTTTGCGGCGGCGCCGACATCAAATACATGCGGGCGGCGCTCGAGCTCAGCGAAAACCAAAATTACGAAGATGCCTTGCGGCTTTCCAACATGTTTGCCGCAATCGACAACTGCCCGGCGCCGACGATTGCAAAGGTCCAGGGCGCCGCACTCGGTGGTGGGGCGGGACTCATCGCCGTGTGCGATATCGTCGTGGCAGAAGAAGATGCGCTCTTCGGATTTACCGAGGCAAAACTCGGCATCGTGCCCGCGGTCATCTCACCCTTCGTGCTGCGTAAGATCGGTCAAACACACGCGCGCGCACTATTTCCGACGGCGGAGCGTTTCAGCGCAGATCGAGCAATGCGCATCGGTCTGCTCCATGAAGTCGTGCCGCCGGGGCAACTCGACGCATCCGTTGAGAGCAAGATCCAAGAGCTCTTGACGAGTGGCCCAGGCGCGGCCCGCCTCGGTAAGAAAATTGCGCGTACGGTGGGCGGGTTGGCGCCGGATGAGGCACGTCGCTGGACGGCCGAACGCATTGCGAGCCAGCGTGTCAGCCCTGAAGGACAAGAAGGCCTGCGGGCGTTTCTGGACAAGCGCCGCCCGACGTGGCGCTAGCCAAGCCTTTCGAATCTGTCCTCATCGCAAATCGCGGCGAAGTCGCAGTTCGCGTCGCACGGACATGCCGCGCTATGGGCATCCGATCGATCGCGGTCTATTCCGACGCCGATGCTGGCGCGCTCCACGTTCGGGCGTGCGATGAAGCCGTGCCTCTCGGCGGAGTTTCCGCGCGCGACTCGTACCTGCGCAGTGACCGTATCATTGCTGCGGCGCGCCAAACTCGCGCGCAAGCAATCCATCCGGGTTACGGATTTCTGGCTGAGAACGCAGATTTCGCCCAAGCGTGCGCTGACGCGGGCGTCACGTTCATCGGACCGTCGCCACAGGCTATGCGTGCGGTGGGTGACAAAATTGCCGCCAAGAAAACCGCGATTGCCGCCGGAGTACCCGTGCTTCCCGGTTATCTTGCAGCGTCGCAGTCGCGCGACGCCTTAGAAGCCGCGGCGCGAGACGTCGGCGTCCCCCTGCTCATCAAAGCTGCTGCTGGCGGCGGTGGCCGCGGCATGCGGCTCGTGACCGATTTGCGTGAACTCGGGCCGGCTCTTGAAGGTGCGCAACGCGAAGCGCAGGCCGCATTCGGCGACCCGACGGTTTTCCTCGAGCGCTTCGTCGAAAATCCTCGTCACATTGAAATCCAAATCATCGCGGATGCGCACGGCACGTGCCTCGCCTTGGGCGAGCGTGAATGTTCGATCCAGCGCCGCTATCAAAAGATCGTCGAGGAGAGTCCATCACCCGCGATCACCACAGATCTACGAGCTCAGCTGGAAGATTCAGCTGTAACGATCGCGCGGGCGGTAGGCTACGTCAACGCAGGCACCGTCGAGTTCATGCTCGATGAAGCTCGGCGCTTTTACTTCCTCGAAATGAACGCACGGCTGCAGGTTGAGCATCCGGTGACGGAAATGGTCACAGGTCTTGATCTTGTATGCGAGCAGTTCATCGCCGCATCAGGGAGCAGGCTCGAAATCGAGAAGCGTCCGCCGAGCGGTCATGCAATTGAAGTGCGGATCTACGCTGAAGACCCTCTCCATGATTTTCTACCGTCGACCGGCCTTATCACGACCTTTGAAGCTCCGAACTTTCCCGGTGTACGCAACGATGTCGCAGTGGAAGCCGGCTCGAATGTGTCGCCCGCGTATGACCCAATGCTTGCCAAGCTCATCGTTCACGACGCGACTCGGACGGGCGCAATCGCGAAGCTTGCAGCTGCTCTTGACAGCTATCTTGTCGGCGGCGTGGTCACGAACATCGGACTCCTGCGCTGGCTGGCCGAACAGCCCGCATTTGCAAGCGGCGATACAACGACAAACTTTTTGCCTCAGCATTTTCGCGCCGAAATGCTCGAGCGCCGGATCGACCGCGACCTTGCCGAACTCGCGGCTGCGGGCGCGCTGCAATCTCTACCTGCTCTGCGCCGGAAGACTGCCAATCCGTGGCGCACCCTCGGTCCGTGGCGTCATCTCGTTGACGCGCGCCGCGTAACCCTGAATGGTTCGCTGGTCGAGGCAACGTGGCAGCATGACGCCGGAGGGTGGCTGTGTCGGTTGGAGGATCGCTCTGCGCTCGTGTCTCCCAAGGGGAGTGGAACGTTTGAGCTGGCAACCTCGTCGCGTACCGCGAAGTTCGCGGCTTGGCTCACCGCCGATGGCGTCGCGGTCACCCAAAGCGGCTTGGTGACGCACTTTGCGTTACCGAGGCGGCCTACTGATGTTGCGGACGCTGCGAATCGGCACGGCGGCGAGGCGGTCAAAGGCTCGGTCGAGGCGCCGATGAGCGGCACAATCGTGAAGGTCAACGTCAAGCCCGGCGAAATAGTCAGCGCATTTCAAGCTCTCCTCGTTATGGAAGCGATGAAAATGGAGCACGCGATTGTTGCGCCCTACCCAGGAACAATCACTGCCGTGAAAACCGAGGTTGGTCGAAGTGTCATGGCGGGCGACGTCCTCGCTGAGATTTCGGAAGCGTAACTGTGGCTGCTGTTTTCGACTCGCTGCCAAAACGAGTTACGGTTGTTGAAGTCGGACCGCGCGACGGTTTGCAGAACGAGCGCGCTCTGATCCCAACAGATGTGAAGGTGCGGTTCGTCGATGCGCTGTCCGATGCCGGCCTTCCGGCTATCGAAGTAACCTCGTTTGTCAATCCGAAGGCCATTCCGCAGCTGGCAGACGCCGAAGACGTCCTGAGCGCGATCACGCGAAAGCCGGGCGTGCGCTACCCTGTGCTGGTTCCCAACGAACGCGGATTCGAGCGAGCCCTAGCCGCGGGAGCGCATGAAATTGCCGTATTTACCGCCGCGTCAGAGACGTTCAACAAACACAATATCAATGCGACGATCGCCGAGTCAATTGAGCGCTTCAAACCGGTTGTCGTAGGTGCAAAGAAACACGAGATGAGGGTTCGCGGCTACGTGTCAACATGTTTTGGATGCCCCTACGAAGGTCCAATCAAGCCTGCCGCCGTTCTCGACGTGGTGACGAAGCTCTTCACGTTGGGTATCGACGAGGTTAGCATCGGCGATACGATCGGCATCGCGACGCCGCGGCAAGTTGCGGAACTGTGCACGCTGCTGTTGAAAAAGATCGATCCTGGACGCCTCGCGCTTCACCTGCACGACACGCGCGGCACAGCCCTTGCAAACGTTGTCGCCGGGCTGCAATCGGGGGTCGCGATCTTCGATTCGTCCGCGGGCGGCCTGGGCGGCTGTCCTTATGCGCCCGGCGCTGCGGGCAACCTGGCGACGGAAGACCTCATTTACATGTTAGACGGCATGGGAATCGAAACCGGCGTTTCGCTTGACAAAGTGGTGCGGGCGTCGGCGCTGCTCGCGTCACAACTGGACCATCCATTGACGTCGAAGTACTATCAAGCTGCAACTGCAAAAAGCTGATATGGCAACGGACCTTTAGATCCGCTAGCGCAGCAACGGACCTTTGGGTCCGTTTACTTGGTACGCTTCGCGTTGAGCAGCGTGTGGGTTGCTTCGTCAAACGTCCTTGGCAGGCCGGTCGCGGCGTTGCGCAGCGCAATGCCAAGCGTTGCTTTAATAGCATCCTTTTGAAGACCGCCGTTAATGCGATCGTAAATGCCTTTGGCGCCTTTGAGCCCGCATTCCACCGCAAGGATCGCAAACTCGTCTTCGCCGGTACGCGCAACGATGTCGTAACCGCGGCAAGCACGTTTCATGATAGCGGCGGTCCGCAGCAGCAGGGCGTCGCCTTTGTCTCGACCTTCGCTGCTGTTAACGTTACGCAAACTGTCGATATCGACGCAAATTACGCACGCCGAATGATTGTGCCGTGCGCAACGTGCCTCTTCGGCGGTTAGAATGCGATCCCAGGCGCGGCGATTGAATGTTTGAGTCAGTTTGTCGACGAGGACCTCACCCTCAATGTGGCTGATCTGGCCCGCGCCGGCACTGGCTTCTTGCTCGTGCTTGAGGATAGCGCCCAAAAGCCCGGCGACCATCTCGACCAGCCACAGGTGTTGTTTGAGGGTATCGTCTTTGGGCTCTGGATCCATGCCGGCAAGAGTGCCGTACACTTTGCCGTCACCGATGAGAAGCGGCGCTCCAATGTAGGATCCGACTTTAAGATTTTGCGCGGCAGGCGCCGATTCATAGGCCGCAATCTCGGCAACTCTGGGTGCCACGCGAGGACCGCTGCCTGCTACCATGCGCCAGCACAGCGTGTCGGTCCACGGCATCGTGTCGCCTTGCTTTATCTCAACGCCGCTGCCAACAGTGCTTAACACGACGAGATCCTCGCCCGCCACTCTCGTCGTCATCCAAAAACCGAGGCCGACCTTCTCGCGAAGCAGCCCGAGAGCAACCTCGGCTGCGGAGCTAAAGTCCTCTTGTGATGCCTGTTGTGTTTCTGCCATCCTCTTAGTATATCGGCTTTCTTAACTCACGTCTGGCACGTCCCAAAGCAATAGTTCTCCATTGCCCCTGACGTCAAGCGCAGACACAGCAGCCATACGCACGGCGTCACCAGGTCCCAGCGTCTCACCGTTTGCGACCATCGACCCCTCGGCCGTAAAGAGAAAGCCAAGGCGGCCGGGGTCGAACGCATATTTGACCGACCCGTCTACTAGACGAGCCACTGAAAACGCGGCGTTTTGCTGCAGGGAGATTGGCGCGTTCGCACCCGGCTTACCGCTTGCGGCAAGGAACCAGCGGTTGAGTCTATCGGCGGCAGTGAAGTCGCGCTGACCGTATTGCGTTGGTAAGCTGGTCGTGGGCGGCACGATCCACATTTGTATGAAGTGCAACTCGTCGGTCTTGGAATGGTTGAACTCGGAATGGCGGATGCCGGTTCCCGCGCTCATATACTGAACGCCGCCCTGACCGACGATACCACGGTTGCCCATACTGTCTTGATGTTCAAGTTCCCCCGACAGCACGTAGGTGATGATCTCCATGTCGCGATGCGGATGCGGCGGGAAACCTTGACCCGCAGCTACGCGGTCGTCATTCAGCACGCGCAGTGCACCCCAGTTTTGATTGTCCGCATCGTCGTAATCCGCGAAGCTAAACGAGTGACATGTTTTGAGCCACCCATGATCGGCACAGTACCGATCCTGGCTGCGTTGAATCGAAAAGGTCGGTGTCGCGATAGTCATATCATAGCTTCCAATCGATGCCGTGTCGGTCGGCGGCTGCGCGAGCTTCGTCGTAACCTGCATCGGCGTGGCGCACGATCCCAATCCCCGGGTCAGTCGTCAACACGCGGTCAAGTCGCGCTTCGCTGTCGTCCGATCCGTCGGCGACAACGACCATGCCCGCATGGATCGAGTACCCTATGCCCACGCCGCCGCCGTGATGAACGCTCACCCAGTGCGCGCCGCCGACAGCATTGAGCAGCGCGTTGAGAATGGGCCAATCAGCGATGGCGTCCGAACCGTCCTTCATGGCCTCCGTTTCACGATAGGGTGAGGCGACCGATCCGCAATCCAGATGGTCGCGTCCAATGACGATGGGAGCAGCCAGTTCGCCGCGCTTCACCATGTGGTTCATCCGCAAACCGAACTCGCGTCGCTCCCCATATCCGAGCCAACAGATGCGTGCAGGAAGGCCTTGGAATTTTACGCGCTCGCGCGCCATTTCTATCCAGCGGCGCAAGTGGTCGTTCTTTGGAAACGTCGCGAGCAGGGAGTCGTCGAGCTTCGCGATGTCGGCCGGATCACCGGAAAGCGCAGCCCAGCGAAATGGCCCTTTGCCTTCGCAAAACAGCGGCCGGATATAGGCGGGTATGAAGCCGGGAAATGCAAAGGCGTCTTCAAGTCCAGCCTTGCGAGCCTGCAAACGGATGTTGTTTCCGTAGTCAAACACAATCGCGCCGCGATGCAAGAAACCGTTCATTGCTTGGACGTGCGCCGCCATCGATTCGAGCGCACGCTTCTCGTACTGTTCGGGATCCTGCTCGCGCAGTTCGGCCGCGCCTTCGAGCGTTACGCCTGCGGGTACATACCCATTGAGCGAGTCATGCGCGGAAGTTTGATCGGTCACCACGTCGATCGGCGCGCCGCAGCGCAGCAGCTCCGGGAACGCTTCGGCTGCGTTGCCGAGCAGGCCGATCGAAAGCGCCTGACCCTTGGCGGCGGCAGCTTGCGCGAGCGCAAGCGCTTCGTCAATCGTCGATGCTGATACGTCGCAATAGCGTCCTTCTATACGCCGGCGAATTCGTTCGGGATCCACCTCTACGCAGATCGCGACGCCGCCGTTCATGGTCACGGCAAGCGGCTGCGCCCCACCCATCCCGCCGAGACCCGCAGTGAGCGTAATGCGGCCGCGCAGCGACCCATCGAAATGTTTTTGTGCGAGCGCCGCGAAGGTCTCGAAAGTTCCCTGCAAGATGCCTTGCGTGCCGATGTAGATCCACGATCCGGCGGTCATCTGACCGTACATGGTCAGGCCCTGTGCTTCGAGTTCTCGGAAAATTTTCCACGTGGCCCACGCAGGCACGAGCAAGGAGTTGGCAATGAGCACGCGCGGCGCAGCATCGTGTGACTTGAATACGGCGACCGGCTTGCCCGACTGGACGATCAGCGTTTCGTCATTATGGAGACGCTGAAGCGTGCGAACGATCGCGTCGAATGCCTCCCACGAGCGAGCCGCGCGCCCACTGCCGCCGTACACCACAAGATCCTGCGGCCGTTCCGCCACCTCGGGGTCGAGGTTATTCATCAACATTCGCATCGCTGCTTCCTGACCCCATCCGAGACAGGTGCGCTGCGGGCCGCGCGGTGCTCGCACGACGCGAGGCGCCGACGTCGTACTCATGGGTTACAGTACTCCGATCTGATCCTCGACTGCGGCGACGAGCTTTCCGCTGCGCACGAGTTCGAGCGAGGTGTTGATGTCTTCGCTGATGTTGCGGTCGTGGTCGAGGTGCGTCACCCGTTCGCGTAAGAGGCGATGAGCAATGCTCGTGCCGCGACCAGGTTTAAGTGGGGCGCGAAAATCGAGGGCCTGGGCCGCCTCAAGCAGCTCGATGGCAACGACAGTTTCGTAGTTAGCGACGGCCGATGCCAGCTTGCGAGCCGAGATCGTTCCCATGCTATTGTGATCCTCTTGGCCCGCGGATGTTGGTATCGAATCCATCGATGCCGGCGTTGAAAGTGTCTTGTTCTCGCTGACCAGCGCAGCGGCGGTATATTGGGCGAGCATATATCCGCTGCACAACCCGAAACGCTCGGTGAGAAACGGCGGCAAACCCTCGGCGCCTTCGAGCAGCTTATACGTGCGGCGCTCGCTAATGGACGCCGCATCGGTGAGTGCGATGGCGACGTAATCGAGCGCAAGTCCCACCGGACCACCGTGGAAATTTCCGTTGCTAATGAGAGCGCCGTCATCGGGGAAGATGATCGGGTTGTCCGTGACCGAGTTGATCTCAATCTCGAGCGTGCTTTCTGCAAAGCGCAGCGTGTCGCGCGCGGCGCCATGGACAACCGGCATGCAGCGAAAGGAATAGGGATCCTGCACGCGGTCGCAATCCTTATGTGACGCGAGTACTTCGGAGCCATGGAGCAGTTTGCGAATATTGGAACCGCAATGAACTTGGCCGGGGTGCGGGCGCAATGCGTTAATGCGTTCGGCGAATGGCGCGTCGGTGCCGAGATACGCCTCTAAGCTCATTGCGCCGCAGATGTCCGCAGCCTTCAGCGCGTTATTCGCTCGCGCGAGCGCAAGCCGCGCGAGCGCAAGCGCGCCGATGCCCGTCATGATCTGCGTGCCGTTGATGAGCGAGATTCCCTCTTTAAAGGAGAGGGTGTATGGTTTGAGCCCTGCCCGATCTAGTGCCGCCGCTCCGGCAAGGCGCTCGCCCTTGAACCAGGCTTCTCCCTCGCCGATAATCACAAGCGCCATGTGCGCCAGGGGAGCGAGGTCCCCGGAGCATCCGACAGATCCTTGCGATGGAATTACAGGCGTCACGCCGCGATTGAGCATCTCAAGAAGCATCTCGATGAGCTCGATACGCACTCCGGAATAACCGCGCACGAGTGATTGTGCGCGTAAGAGCATACTGGCCCGTGTCGCGTCGTTCGGAAGCGGTTCGCCGACGCCCGATGCGTGACTTAAGATGAGATTGCGCTGTAGAGCGATCGCTTCTGCGGGCTCGATCTTCACATTCTTGAGCCTGCCAAAACCGGTGGTGACGCCGTAGATTCGACCATTCGAGGCAACCGCACGTTCAACGACGTCTCGAGCTGCCCGAACCTGAGGACGTGCGCTGTCGTCGAGCGCTACCGCAACTCCGTCTGACGCAACGCGCTTAACGAGTGATAATGTAAGATTGGTACCGTTGATCTTGACGGCTTGAGCGGTCTGCATCGATGCCGTCTGTTCTAGCCGGACGTGCTAGCTTCCGCTCGCGGGCGCATGCGCCGATGCAAATCCGGGCGGTCGCGAATGCCAAGGTCAGAACGTTCCAAAAACGAACCTCATGACTACGCGGTATGCGACCTTTCACGACCGGCAAGGAAATATCTTTGAGACCAGTGCACGTCGCAATTGACGGTCCTGTTGCTTCGGGAAAAAGTACTGTCGCGCGCATACTTGCCGACCGGCTGGGTTTCGCCTTTTTGGATACCGGCGCGTTATACCGCGCTGTCGCCTACCAAGCGCTTGAGCAAGATATTCCGCTCGAAGAAGATCCTGTCGATAAACTCATTGCGCAGCACATGCCGGAAGTAGTGCTTGACGACCTCGATCCGCTAACGTATCGGATCCGCATTGACGGCAAGCTGCTTGGTCAGGAACTTTTCGCGCTGCCTGTATCACAAGCCGTATCCCCGATCGCCGCCATGCCGAAGGTGCGCCAGCGGCTCGTCGGCGCGCAACGCGCGTTTGCCGAGGGACGAGACGTCGTCATGGCAGGTCGTGACATTGGCACAGTTGTGCTTCCGGATGCACGCTTCAAATTCTACCTGACCGCTAGCATCGATGCGCGAGTCGATCGCCGGCTGCTCGAACTGCACGCGCTCGGCGTTCTCATCGATCGCCAAACGCTGCGTGAAGAAATCCTGGCGCGTGACAAACGAGACACAACGCGAACGGTGTCGCCCCTTGCTCGAGCATCCGACGCCGTCGAAATCGACACGTCGCATATGACGGTTGATATGGTCGTCGACAAGCTCGCGCAAACGGTTCGCGTTACGCCACAACGATGAGCACATAGCAATGGGATGGCTGCTGTACAAGAGCGTGAAGTACACGCTGATGCCCGCGAGCAGGCTGCTCTTCGCTGCGCACTCCACTGGCGCAGAAAACGTCCCTCGTGAAGGCCCGCTGGTGGTCGCTTCCAATCATCTCTCGTACCTCGACCCGCCGCTGCTGGGAACGTGGTTCCCGCGGGTTATTAATTTCATGGCTAAGCAAGAGCTTTTTGAAGTGCCCGTTTTAGGACCGCTGATTCGCCGGGTCCATGCATTCCCTGTCAATCGCGACGCCGGCGACCTGGGCGCGATCCGCCACTCGCTTCGCATTCTCAAGGGAGGTGGGGTCGTTGGGATTTTCCCCGAAGGACGCCGCAATGTGGACGGCGAGGCGCAAGCGCGCAGCGGCGCAGTGCTGCTCGCAGCCACAGCGCACTGTCCGCTTATACCCGTCGCGCTGGTCCGCACGAATCTTGCAGCCAGGCGACTGCGAGCTAGCCGAGTAGAAGTGCGCATAGGCAAGCCGATGATGTTCCAGGGAAGCGCCCGAAAACCAACGAAACTAGAACTCACAGCGTGGACTGACGAGTTGACGCAACACATCGCCTCTCTTTTGGAGAACAATGAAGATCCAAAAAGCGCGGACCCAAGGGTTCTGCTTCGGCGTTGAGCTGACATACAAGAAAGCGCTCTCCGAGACAAGCGAGCGCGACGACGTGTACACGATGGGCAATATCGTCCACAACCCTCTCATCGTGAAAGAGCTCGATGATAAAGGTTTGCACAACGTCGAGAGCCTCGATGACATATCGGAGGGCACCCTCTTCGTTCGCGCGCACGGCCTGCCGCCGCAAACGCTCAAGGCGGCGGAAGACAAAGGCTTGCGCGTCGTCGATGCCACGTGCCCCATGGTGACGCGAACGCAGCGCTTGGCGCAAAAACTCAGTGAAGAGGGCCGCACGGTCGTTATTTTGGGCGACCCGAACCATCCTGAGGTCAAAGGCATCGCAGGCCACGCACCCGGCTGCATCATTATGAACGAATGGCCGCAAGACGAAACAGAAATCCGCCGCGCACGTCGCATCGCCATCGTTTCCCAGAGCACGCTTAATGGCGACAAATTCCGCGAGCTTGTAGGTAGGATCACGGCGATGAACTACGAGGTGCGCGTCTTCAACACGATCTGCTCGGACACCCAAGGCCGGCAAAAATCCGCGCGCGAGCTTGCGGGTGAAGTCGACAAGATGGTTGTTATCGGCGGCACGAAGTCTGCGAACACGCGCCACCTCGCCGAAATATCTGAGGCAGAAGGCGCAAAAGCGTTTCTGATCGAGAATGCATCCGAGCTCAAGCGCGAGTGGTTCACAGGCGACGAACGCGTCGGCATCGCAACGGGCGCTTCCACCCCCGGATTTTTGGCGGATGAAGTCATCGACCAGTTGATGGACTGGTTCCCACAAGCCGAACCCGTCTGGGCATAAACGACGTGCGTAGGCACGGCGGCAAGAATTCGGGCGCGCGTGCGCTCTTCGAGCAGCGCGCTGTTGCCGATAACTACTGTGATTTTGCTCTGCAGAACCGGACGTAGTTTTGGCAAAAACTTCCAAGCAACAGTCGAGCAAGGCGGACAAAAGAGCGCAGGCCATAAAGGCGGCTGCAGTTCCCGTTTCGTCTGACGTCGAGCCCAACCGGCCCGCGAGCGGGCCTCTGAGCGGTCGCGAAGTCCTCGCAATTGCCATTCTCCTCGCGGTTGGATTTCTCGTACGCTTGATGTTCATGCCCGGCGAAGGTCATTCGACCGACGTCGGCACGTTCGAAGCATGGACGTTGAGTCTCATCAAGTACGGCATCCACGACTTTTACGATAAGGCGGGGTTTGTCGATTACCCGCCGGGATATTTGTACGTTTTAGCGGCCTTCGGCTGGATCTACAATTTATTTTCGCATGCGAACTTGCCGTTCGACGCCCTAAAGTTCGCGATTAAAGCGCCTGCAGTTCTCGCCGACTTAGGCCTCGCGTACCTTTCTTTCTTACTCGTGCGCCGTACGTGGTCGACCAATGCAGGACTGTGGGCGCTGGCGCTCGTTGTTTTCAACCCAGCCGTTTGGTTCGTCTCCGCGTATTGGGGTCAAGGCGACTCGGTCACCGCCGTTTTCCTTGTGTGGTCTGTTTACTTCATGGTGACGAAGCGGTTTGAACTTGCCTGGTTGATGTTCGGGTTTGCCGTGCTCATCAAGCCGCAGCCAATCGTTGTCCTCCCCGCTCTCCTCGTCTGGCAGCTGCGCAGCGGCGCTCCGCTGTGGCGGCTCGCCTTCATTCCGCTCATCGGCTTTGCGGTGGCCTATGGCGGGTCGGTACCATTTGCTCCGGACGCGCATCCAGTCAACGTGTTGTCGTGGCTCTACGAGCGCTACCACACGGGCACAGCGCTCTATCCCTATAACTCGTGCAACGCTTTCAACCTGTACTCAACGCGCCTTGATTTCTGGCAACCCGACAGCAAGCTCATCCCGGATCTGCCGTATTTTCACGGGTGGCCGCAATGGGCGTGGGGCGTCACGATCGTGTCAGCCTTCGTCTTCGCTGTATCGGTGCGGCTGTGGCGCACGCTTGCGAGCGATTCAACCCAAGCTGAGCGCGAGAGCTCGTTCTATACCGCCCTGTTCCTCTCGCTGCTTGGGCTATTCATGTTTGCCACGCGCATGCATGAGCGCTACTTGTTCTCCGCGCTCGCATTCGGTCCGCTGATCTTCAATGTAAGCCCGCTCAATCGCGTCATCTATTTCATCCTTTCAGGGACGTTCCTCGTCAACTTATTCTACGCATTGCAGTACCTCTACGCTCCAAGTGCAGATCTTGCGCCGCAGATCGTGCACCCGCTCTCCATCCTCAACGTGGCGTGTCTCTTCTTGGTGGCCGGTGCATATCTCGTGCCGGAAATTGGCGAGTCGCTCAACAACGGACTCGACCGGCTGCGCGCCGGTTTTGCTTCCATTACGCGTCGAGATGCGCCGCTGGCGTGGGAAGGTCTCATTGGACTCACACGCGCCGATGTTATGATCGTCATCGGGCTGACGCTCGCCACCGCTATTTTGCTGTACACGAACATCAGCCGCCCCGCCGAGCGCATCTTCGACGAGATCTATTACGCCCGGGCGGCGCAAGAGTACATTCATCACCTGCCGCAGTTCGAGTGGACTCACCCGCCGCTCACCAAACTCATCCTCACCATTGGCGCTCTCATCTATAAGGTCGATCCGGTGGGTGCTCGGCTCATGAGCGCGCTGTTCGGCACGCTTACCGTGCCGTTGCTCTACGCGTTCGCGAAGCGCCTCTTTTCGTCAACTGCCGCAGCGGTCGCCGCGGTCGTGCTGCTGGTATCGAGCGGCTACTTCTACGTGCAATCGCGGATTGCGACGCCAGAGATTTTTGTGGCCTTCTTTGCGCTGGCCACGATTTATTGCGCCTACCGCCTCTGGATCGCAGCACAGATCGTCAAGTCGCCCAAGGGCGTCATTTACCCGGATGGATCGCGTATCGAGCAAAACGAGGTTGCGTTCGAGTTCGGCGAGCGCTTGCCGCTGCGCAATGCGAAACTCCAGTTTGGCCAGCAGACGGCGCAGTGGACCGCTGCCGGTGTACACATAGAGGAAGCCGGCAACGTCATCGACTGGAAGAAGGACGGTTCGATATCCGGCAGCACGGAGAATAGGCCGGCGCTCGACCTGCAGCGATGGGTGTTCTGGCTTGTCATGACCTGCCTTGCGGTGGCGTGCGTGATCTCGAGCAAGTGGAATGGACTATTCGACTTGATCGGCATCTGGGGTATTGCCCTAGCCGTGAGCCTGCAACGGCGCTTACCGTGGGTGCCTGAGACAGAAAGAGGTGCAACGCCGAAGCGCTTCTTGTGGGGTAATGCCTACGGATTTCGACTACCTCTTTTCGTCCTGGGTACGCTTGTGGTCGCGACCAGCGTCTACTTGCTGACCTATATTCCGTTCTTCCACGACGGCACAAATTCGGGAGTCGGCCACTCCGGGCTGAAGGACTTGATCACGTTGCAAACCGTGATGTATGGTTACCATCACGGTCTCAAAGCGACGCATCCATTTAGCTCGCCGTGGTGGACTTGGCCGCTCGAGCTGCGGCCAGTCTCGTACTATTCTCACGATCTTACCAAGCCCGGCCACGTTCCGATTATCTCCGAAGTTATTGCGTTGCCCAACCCGTTTGTGTGGTGGATAGGACTGATCACGGTTCCTCTGTCAGCATGGCTTGCCTGGCGCGAGCGCCACAAGGGCATGATGTTTTGCGTGGCGGCCTATTTCTTTCAATGGCTGCCATGGATGGCGTCGACCCGCATCGACTTTCAATACAACTTTTACCCGAACACGGCGATCATCTGCTTGTGCTCGGTCTACGCGCTGGTTCGGCTCGTTCGCTGGGCCCGGGAAAGCAGCCACACAGAGCCGAGGCGACTGCGCTTGGCGCGTCTCCTCGCAGGCGTCTATCTTGCAGTGTGCGTGCTGAGCTTTGCCTATTTCTTTCCAGTGCTCAGCGCGACACCCATCACTCGGCAAGGCTATAACCATCGAATGTGGATCCCAGTGACCTGCGATGAGGGCCAAAAACACTGTAGCGGATGGAACTGACGAGTGGCCGACGACAAAGTTGCCTCGCTCTCGGTTTTTTTCCCGGCATTTAACGAACAGGACATCATAGCCAAGACTGTCGAGAACGCCACGCGAGCCGTCTCGAGTTTGGTCGACGATTATGAGGTCATTGTGGTCGATGACGGAAGCTGGGATAAGACCGCCGCAGTGGTAGAAGACCTCGCACGGCGCGATCCGCACGTCCGGCTCGTGCGGCACGAGGTTAATCGCGGTTACGGTGCTGCGCTGCGCACCGGCTTTGCAAGCGCCCAAAAAGATCTGGTGTTTTTCTCAGACGCAGACGGTCAATTCGATCTCCAAGAGCTGCCCGGACTTTTGAGCATGCTCAAGCGCGCGCCGATCGTGCTTGGCTATCGCATCCGGCGCAGCGACCCGATGTACCGGCTCTTCATTGCAAAGGTCTACAATATCGTCGTGCGGCTCGTGTTTGGATTGCGCGTGCGCGACATCGACTGCGCATTCAAGCTCTTCCGGCGCGACGTCTTCCACAGCGTTGAGCTGGAATCGGACGGCGCTTTTATCAGCTCGGAGCTGCTCATTAAACTGAAGCGTCGCAACATACTGATGGTGGAGCGCGGCGTGCATCATTATCCGCGCACCACCGGCATCTCAAAAGGCGCGACGCCGAAAGTCATCCTCAGGACGATACGGGACGTCATCCGGCTGCGTCTCGGCCGTCCGCTCAATCCGCCACCGCCGTGACGTATGTAGCAACGGACCTTTAGGTCCGTTCATCTAATAAGAAACATATGTCCGGACATTCCAAGTGGCATAACATAAAGCTGCGCAAAGGGAAAGTTGATGCTCAGCGCGGCCAGCGCTTCACAAAGCTGAGCAAGGAAATTATTATTGCTGCTCGCGCTGGGCTGCCCGATCCCGAGGCCAACTTCCGGCTCAAGATCGCAGTTTCCCGAGCGCGCGACGCCAACATGCCGATGGACAACATCAAGCGCGCCATTGCCCGTGCAAGCGGCGAGGGCAAATCCGACAACTATGAAGAGATCCGCTACGAGGGCTACGGACCGAGCGGCGTCGCGGTCATCGTTGAGGCCGTGACGGACAATCGTAACCGCACGGCATCTGAAATGCGCTACATATTCTCACGCAATGGCGGCAATTTGGGCGAAACTGGCAGCGTCGGTTGGCTCTTTGAAGAGCGCGGCGTCATCATGCTGCCCACGGATGGAATCAGCGAAGAAGAGCTGCTCGAAGCGGCCCTCGTCGATGGCGTCATCGACGTTCAGCGCTCCGGCGACACTGCCGAAATCATGACCGAACCACGCGCGCTTGCCGCAGTGCGCGATCATATCGAACGCGAGCTCCTCGCGCCGAAAAAGGCGGCGGTCACATCCGCCTCCATCGATCTGCGGGCGAAGACGCAGGTTGACGTGGATGCTCCGGACGCACCGGCTGTTCTCCGCTTTCTCGACGCCCTCGAGGAGCACGACGACGTCACGCACGTTCACTCAAATGCGGACATTCCTGACGCAGTTCTCGAAGCGCTTGCATGAGCGACGACCCGCGTCGCCCGCGCCGGCGCCGGCCCCGCCCACCGGAAAGATCCCGCAAATCCTCGCGCCGCATTATTGACTATCTCCCCCTCGCAGCGCTTGCGACGTTTGTGATCGCGGTTGCCGTGGTTGCGATCATGGCCTCCATTTGGCTTGCGCCTGCGGGGAAGCCGGTTCCGATACCGTCATTTATGGGCATGCCGTTCGATCACGCGGAGTCGCTGGCTTCATCCGCTCACCTTGGCATTCGGATCGTTGCTCATCGGACAGACTTCCACGCACCCAAGGATGTCATCATCGGACAACTCCCGAGCGCGGGCGAGAAAGTGAGGGAAGGCCGCGTCGTTGACGTGATCCTTTCGGACGGCGTTCCCGTGGTCAGCGTGCCGAATCTCAGCAACCTCTCGCTGCGCGACGCGAAGCTTGCCCTTGGGAACGCTCACTTAACGCTTGGAAAAGTTACAGAGAGCCAAAACGTCGATGTGATCGCGGGGCAAGTCTTGGAACAGCATCCCGACCCCTTCACGCAGCTGCCCGCTGGCGGCGCAGTTGACGTCACGGTTGCCAAAGGCCGGCCGCAGATGTACGCTCCGAATTTTGTCGGGATGTCTCTCGATTTCGCGAAGAAGGCTGCCGTTGATGCGCACGTTGTGATCGGTAGCGTTACCGAAATGCCGATCCGTGAAGGCGCAAAACCAAAGGGCACGATCGTCGCGCAAGATCCCGTGCCAGGCTTTGCAATGACGCCGAAGCAGAAGATGTCTCTGCAAGTCTCCGGCGGCGGGCCGCAGACACCGACACCAAGTCCAAGTCCAAGTCCGCTCCAGAGCGAGGAGGCAGCCCAAACGTCGCCAAGCCCGTCGCCTTCGCCGTCCCCACTATTGGCGTCGCCGGGAGCGACGCGGACGATGCGCATCTCAGTTGCGCTGCCCAGATCAGACGTCGCAAAGCCGGTGCGCATCGTGCTCCAGGACGCGACGGGATCAAAGACGATCTTCGAGCAGACGACAACCGGGGGCGTCACGTTGAGTTTTGATCTCACCGTGGTCGGCGGAGGCACAATTGAAACCTACGTCGACGGCAAGCTCGTCACCACGACATCTCTGTAGCTGTCAGCCTTGCGTCGACTGAGATTAAGGAAACCACGGCACTCCCCAAGAACGACGCCGCGATGAAGATAGCCCCATCGCTTCTTTCTGCTGATTTCTCCAAGATCCGCGATCAGATGGAAACCGTGGAACGTGCCGGCGCCGATTACATGCATATCGACGTTATGGATGGCCGGTTTGTTCCCAATATTACGTGGGGTCCAAAGATCGTCAAAGATTTGCGCAAACTGACGAAGGTGCCGTTTGACACGCATCTGATGATCGTCGAGCCGGAGCGCTACGTTGCCGATTTTGCCGAGGCTGGTTCGGATATCATTACCGTGCATTGGGAGGCGACCGTGCACGCGAACAGGCTCATCCATCAAATCAAAGAGCACGGCGCCCGCGCAGGCCTTTCGCTCAACCCGGCAACACCCCTCAACGTGCTCGAGGAGATCTTACCGTATATCGACCTGCTGCTTATCATGAGCGTGAATCCGGGATTCGGCGGCCAGTCATACATTCCGACGTCAACCGCAAAGCTCACAGCGGCCCGTGAATTTATCGATCGCCGCAAGTGTAAGGTTGAGCTTGAAGTCGATGGAGGCGTGCATCTCGACAACGTGGTTGAAGTCGCGCGTACCGGAGTCGACACGATCGTCATGGGTTCGGCTATTTTCGGTACGTCGCAGCCCGGCGAGACACTCGCGCGCGTGCGCGCTTTATGCGCACGCTGAATCCGCCGCTGAGCGAGGATCAGCTCGTCGCTGCGATCGCGCTGGCGCTTGGAGAGCAGCCCCGTCGCCTCGTTGTCGGCATTGGCGATGATGCAGCAGCGTGGAAGGCGCCACGCTCGCACGTCAGTCTCATCACCACGGATACGCTCGTCGACGATGTCCACTTTCGGCTCGCCTCGACTACGCCCGAAGCGCTCGGATACAAAGCGCTGGCAGTGAACCTCTCCGATATCGCTGCCATGGGCGGAACGCCGGCGCTCGCCGTCGTCGCGCTTGGCATTACCGATGTGGTCGACGAAAGCTGGGCGCGCAGTTTCTACGGTGGAATGGCAAAGCTCGCGCGACGCTATCAGTGCGCCATAGCGGGTGGTGACATTGTACGAGCTCCGACGCTCACCATCTCGGTCACCGTTGCGGGGGACGTGCGCAAAAGCAGAATGCGGCTGCGCAGCGGTGCAAAGCCTGGCGATCTCGCTTGCGTCACCGGGCCGCTTGGTCTTGCTGCCGCGGGGCTGCGGCTCAGCGATACTGAAACCTCTCCGCTACTCCGCGCCGCGTACGAAACCCCAACCCCCCGCATACTGGAAGGCAAGTTCTTGGGAGCGTCTCGCGCTACGCATGCGATGATGGACATTTCGGATGGGTTGTCGCTCGACATCGCTCGCATGGCACGAGCTTCCGGGGTTGACGTCTGCCTCGATCTCGCGGCCCTAAAACCACACGAAGCCATCGCCGCCATGGCGGACGCGCGCGAACTCATGCTCCACGGGGGCGACGACTACGAGCTGCTTGTGGCAGTTGACAAGCGCGCCTATGCGCATCTGGCGCAACGCTTCAAGGCACGCTTCAAACGCGACCTAACATCGGTAGGTCGATTTGAACAAGGCAGCGGGAACGTGTGGGAGATTGAGGATGGAAAACGCCGGGAGCACACGGCTCGCGGCTACGATCACTTAGCTTAGACTGCGCGAACGACCTTATTTGAGCGCAAACACGAGGCGCACACGCGCGCGGTTTTTACGGTCCCCGCGTCGCGAACTCGAATGGACTGAAGATTAGGAAGCCAGCGACGCCGCGTCTTGCGCATCGAATGGCTGACGTTATTGCCGGACGCGGGGCCTTTGCCGCACACGTCACATCGCTTGGCCACTGTGAGAAACCCTCATTTCGGTAGGAAGAAAAGGCCGACAGCCTGTTATAATAGCACACGGCAGGTATGCCTTCAAGGCCTGCAGACTATGAAGAAGCGAGCAGGACCAACTTCCGTCGCACGCATGCAGCGTCCGCCAACCATCACACGATGTGACGGCGAGACCTTTGTCGACTTCCTCAT
>Ga0185299_10002730_pt1 | contig 26016 bp, 22 predicted proteins | sample PaiPotPPA55metaG_FD_128002 | JGI IMG/M metagenome (GOLD analysis project Ga0185299, IMG submission 128002) | Iron sulfur acid spring bacterial and archeal communities from Banff, Canada, to study Microbial Dark Matter (Phase II) - Paint Pots PPA... ...
CGATCTCGGCGTCTGTAGCGGCACCCAGCCTGGAAGCGGGACTGCTGCATCGGGTGCGTTTCAATCTGCCGGAACGCGATTTCCAAGTGGTGCGGCACGTGGCGCGCTGCCGCAACAGGGCGGCGGACGCGCTGCTGTCGATGGTCACCGCACCCTTCGCCCGACGCTCACGTGCCGCGTAGTTCGGCCGCTGTTCGAGGGTCGTGATCGTGATCCACATGATGCGCAGAATGCCTCGTCGCGACATCATGGTCCACTCGTCGATACAGCTGGCGCCCTGCCAACCGAACATCGCCATCAGATAGCAAGGGGCCGGACATCGGACGAACCATTGCGATCGGACCGATCTGAAATGCAGATTGGACTGCGAGCGACATGCACTCCAATTACCCACACAGCCTGCAGAGACACCCGGCTCGGCCAGGCTCTCAATGAAGGAGGTAGCCGCTATGATTCGCCGCACCTTGCAGAGCATCCGCCGTGTTGGCTTGTGTTGCTTGCCGCTGGTCACGATTTTGACAGTCAGACCCGTGGCCGCCGAAGAGCTTCCCGTCAATTGGGCGGTCTACGGCGGGAATTCCGAACACAACTCCAACTACACGATCTCCCAGGGTGCAGCAGCAGAGGCCCTGAACCGGGGTGTCTCCTGGCAGTTCGCAGAAGAAGGCGCGCTGCCATTAGATCTTGGTGATGGCAAGGATGCCGACGTGCTGGGGCCGCGCTCCGCGCCCGTCAAGACAACCCAGTTTCTTGGTAATGCGGTGGGCGTCACCGTTGTCGGTGACACCGTCTTTGCCGAATCGGACGCGGGATTCGTCTACGCGCTCGACGCCGTGACGGGAAGACTGCGATGGCGCGCCCCTGTCGACAACGCCGCCATGGGAAATCCGATCGTCGTGGATGGCCGCGTCTTCGTGGGTTCTGGGGATACCGGCTTTCCCTTTTCCCAGGTCATGAGGGCGATGGCCGGTGAAACCGGCCCCCTCGTGCGCGGCTTGTCTTGGGCGGGCGTCTATGCATTCGACGCGAAGGACGGCAAACAGCTTTGGCGCTTTGGCACCCGCGGCGAAGACATGCCAAGCCAATGCTACAGCGATGGTGCCTTGTACTTCGCTAATGGCGATGGCCACTTCTATTCACTCGATCCGGCGACCGGCAAGGCGAACTGGATCACTGACATCGGCGGCTTTGATTCGATGTCGTCCTGTCTCGTTGTAGATGGAAAGGTCGTTGCCGGTTTTACCGATCCCAACAATCTGGTCGCGGTTGACACCAAAACCGGCGCCATTGCACAGCGAACGGACTTCCCCAATGTCGCCAACACCGGCATGGGCGATAATTCCCCAACGTTCGAGAGAAAGGATCACGAAATCATCCAGGTCGCCGTCACGCAAACGGCCAAAGGCACTCAAGGCGACACGGTCGATCTTGCCGTATTCGCCGTGGATCCAGTCTCAGGCGTGGTCCGCTGGAAGACCCTGCTCGGAGATGGTCCAATACCGCCGGCCTTTAAGGCGAGCGTCGCGATGACCCACGACGGCGTCATCTATGTTTCTGACCCAGCCACCAATACACTCTCCGCGCTCTCCGGCAATGACGGTTCGGTCCGGTGGAAGTCGTCGATTCCGCACACCTATCCCACTGGCCTGGGTCGGGGCGCGGTCACCTACCACGAGGGGGTGATCTACCAGGCTACCGGAGCCTACATCTACGCCTGGGATGCTCAGACAGGGAAACTCCGACATGAGCTGAAGGTCGGCGGACGGCTTGGAATCATCAACCCGGTCATCGTCGGACAAACCATGTTCCTCGCAAATTCCTGGGGCTGGATCATGGCGTTGCCGCTCTCGGAGGTCGACGGGCAGATGCAGCGGCGCGTTAGTCTACACCCGCAGTGATGCCGTGAGCGCCGGTCCTTACACGTCTGCGGCCGATCGGATGTCATTTCTTGCTCGCGATCGCCCCTCATGACCGGCGCGGAGTCTACCGGGCGAAATCCCGTAACGTTTCCGAAACGCGCGCGCGAATGCGCTCTCGGAGTCGTAGCCGACGGCTGCCGCCACCTGCGCCAGGGTTCCAGTTGTCGAGCCGAGGCGATAGCGTGCCAGACCAAGCCGCAACTCGCTCAGCAAGCCGAGCGGCGGAATATCCCCCTCTTTGCGGAAAATCCGTACCAGGGTCGCGCGCGAAACATGCGCTTCGGCCGCAAGCTCGTCCAGCGTCCAGGGATGCGCGGGAGCCCTCAACATGGCGGTGACGGCTCTGGCCGAAGACGACGATGCGAGCAGACGTAATATGCCGCTCGACGACGCGGACTGTTCGAAATGCACGCGAAGCATCATCACGAAGAGAGCGGTGGCAAGCTCGGTGGCAATCGTCGCTGCGCCCGGACGCGCGGCCTGCAATTCCTCATCGATCGCCTGCACCAGCATCCGCATCCGCTCGAACAGCGCCCCTCTACCGATGCTGAGCACGATCGCCTTTGGCAATGCGGCAGTGACGAGGCTATACATGGCCCCCTCCAACCGCAGCCGGCCGCAGATCATCTCGGTGTCGCTCGCGCCGCGGGTGTTGGTCTTGATCCTGATCGCGTTGTTGTATTCGGTTCTGATCGGCGCTCCGGAGCTTCCGCCACGGCTCGCTGATCGCACGACGTGGGAGTCGCCCTGCGGGAGCAGCAGGATGCTGCCGGCTTCCAGCTTGAACGTTTCGCCGGAATACCGCTCCAACAGGCAATTTCCATTGGTCACGATGTGAAATTGAGCAAAGCCCGCCGGCTCCGCTTCGTGCACGACCTCCCATTGCAAGGCAAATCGGCACACATCCTGAATTTCCGGGCGCGCCCGGAACAGGGGAGCAATCGCACTGAGCGGGTCGAGAGTAGCCGCCTCAGTCGCGTCGTATGGACGTTTGATCCGGCCGGCATAGGTTTTGCGCCGCGAGAGCATCGCCAATTCCCCGTTCACCCAAATTTCTCAAAGCATCGAATGAATGAGGAGAATGTAATGCGCATGCCCGGCAGTTCAGAAGCGCAACGATCACGAATACGCGATGAAGAAAACATTCATGAGCAGCGCCCTTGCTGGTCCTGGCTTATCCCGTTCACCGCTGCACTGCGATCGCTGCATCACGGTGCATACCACAGCGGCCCCGACGCATTCGACGGCGCCGCCGAAATCAATCCCAACGCCTGAGGAGAACACATGATCGGTTATCTTCGTCTCCCGCTTTCCTGGATCGCTCATTCCGATCGGGTCGGCATCCCGCTGATGCGTGTCGCCATCGCGATCGTCTTCCTGTGGATCGGCGCGCTCAAATTCGCGCCCTATGAAGCCGACAGCATCACGCCCTTCGTCGCCAACAGCCCGTTTATGTCGTTCTTCTACGAGCATCCGACCGAGTACAAGGCGCACCTCACGCGCGAGGGCGAGTTGAAGCCGGCCGAGCGGGCCTGGCAGACCGCGAATAATACCTATGGCTTTTCCGACGGCCTCGGAACCGTGGAGATAACGATCGGCCTGCTGACGCTGCTGGGCGTATTCTCGCGCCGATGGGGCATCGTGGGCGCGACGCTCTCGTTCCTGACGGCGTTCGTGACGTTGTCTTTCCTGATCACGACGCCAGAGGCGTGGGTCTCTGCGCTTGGCGATGCGCAGCACGGCTTCCCTTATCTGTCAGGCGGCGGGCGGCTCGTGCTGAAGGACATCATGCTGCTGGCCGGCGGCCTGCTGATCATGGCTGACAGCGCCCGCGCCTTCCTTGAGGCGCGCCCTTACCGCAGTGGCAAGACCCATATTGAGTCCTTGGCGCCGCCGAAATCCAAGCTTCGTAATGTCACATCAAAGGAGCCGGTCGCATGACGTCAAGAAGCGAAAACGTGACAGAACCATCCGGAGAAGATGCTTTCTCCCGCAGGAAATTCCTGACGGTCGCATCCGCGGGCGTGGCCGGGACTGTCGTTACAGGACACGCGGTCGCCGACACGCTTGCCGATGCGCCGCCGCGCGAGGTGGGTGCCGATCTCTCGGGGCACGGCGAGCGATCGAAGTTTGTTCACCTCGCTATGCTTCCGGAGGCGGGACCGGGGATCCGCAACGTCGATCCAGGCGATGCGATCAATTCGAAAGCGCCACTCGGCAAGCTGGTCGGGACTATCACGCCCACCGATCTGCATTACGAACGGAGCCATTCCGGCAATCCCGATCTGGATCCGGCGCAGCACCGCTTGCTGGTCCACGGCATGACGCGCAAGCAACTCGTGTTCACGGTCGATGATCTCATGCGGATGCCCTCGATCACCCGCACGGTCTTCATCGAATGCACCGGTAATGGCTGGGAAAACTGGAAAAAGGCGGACCCCGATCTCACGGTTCAAAACACTCATGGTCTTGTGAGCACCAATGAGTGGACCGGCGTTCCGCTTCGCTTTCTCATCGATCTCGTCGGGAAGGACCGCCGATCTACCTGGATGCTGGCGGAAGGCGGCGACGCAGCCGGCGTTGATCGGAGTATTCCGCTCACCGAAGAGATCATGGACGAGGCCTTTATCGCATACGGCCAGAACGGCGAGCCGTTGCGGCCAGCCCACGGCTTTCCGATCCGTCTCATCACGCCGGGCCTCGAGGGCAATCTGAACATCAAATGGCTGCGCCGCCTGAAATTCGGCAACCAGCCCTGGATGACGCGGTGGGAAACGGACCGCTACACGCAGCTCCTTGCGAACGGCAAGGCCATGCAATTCCAACTCAGGATGGAGACAAATTCCGTCATCACTTCGCCCTCCGGATTGATGGAGATCCGGCCCGGGTACAATCGCATCACGGGTCTGGCCTGGAGCGGCCATGGCAAGATCGCGAAGGTCGAGATCAGCACCGACGGCGCCAAAATCTGGAAACAGGCTCAGTTGAACCATCCCGTGTTGCCGAAAGCGCAGACCCGGTTTCAGATGGACTGGGTCTGGGATGGTAAACCCACAAAGATCGTGAGTCGCTCGACGGACGAAATGGGGAATATCCAGCCTGATCGCAGATCTCTTATCGATCAGATGGGCACGAATGCGCTGTTTCACTACAACGCGCAGCAAACCTGGAGCATCGATGGTGCAGGGAGGGTTAGCAATGTTCTTGCATAGGAACCTCGTCATGGGCGCGATTGTCGCCGGTTCACTTGCGTCCTCGGCACTTGCCTATGACTTCGGTCGCACCGCAACGCCGGAAGAAATCAAGCTTTGGGACATCGATGTTCAGCCGGACGGCAAGGGTCTGCCGGAAGGCCGCGGCACGGTGGCGCATGGCAAGTCGGTATACGCTGAGAACTGCGCGGCCTGTCATGGCGCCAATGGCCAGGACGGCATCAAGGATCGCCTCGTTGGCGGGCAAGGCACGCTGGCTTCGGACAAGCCAATCAAGACCGTCGGCAGCTTCTGGCCCTATGCGACGACCCTGTTCGACTACATTCACCGGGCCATGCCCTACCAGGCGCCCGGGTCACTCAGCGTCGACGACACCTATGCCGTCGCCGCCTACATCCTGAGCCTGAACGGGATCCTTCCTGCGGACGGGAAGCTCGACAAGGCGACGTTGCCGAAGATCAAGATGCCAAATCGCGACGGGTTTATTCCTGAACCCGAGTTCCGCAAAACGACGCACGGCAACTAGAGCAGACCGAGCCGTGAGCGCACTGCGCCTCCCCGAGCCTGATTCCAAACTGCCAGACCCTCTACTTATTCCTTGTCACGGGATGCTGTTGCGTACGAACGTCCGCCGCCAAAAGCGACCGTTCGGGCTCACCCAACAATTCGTGCTGGTCGACGGCTGGTCGCTTGCGGCGGGCAGCCGGGTGCAGAGCTACGGGGATAGGCGGTCGATTTTGGCTCAGCTCTTGCCAGCCCGCGCTGCTATTTTGCGCTCGCGGTAGGCGGTGAATTGCTGGTCGGCCAGCACGCCGATCAGGATGACGGCTCCCATCACCGCGAAGTTGAGTGAACTCGGTATTCCCAGCAGGTTCACGAGATTCTGCAAGATCTGCAGCAGAATGGCGCCGAGAACGATGCCGACGATCGATCCCTCGCCGCCCCGAAGCGAGCACCCGCCCAGCACCGCCGCCGCGATCCCATACAGCTCGTAAAAATTTCCGTGAGAGGCCGGCGATATCGAACGGGTGTACATGGTGAGGAATATCGAGGAAAGACCCGCCAGCGCGCCGCAAATCACGTAAGCCGCGGCCACTACGCGACCGGTCCGGATGCCGGAATAGCGCGCGGCTTCTTCATTGCGTCCGACCGCGAACAGATATCGGCCGAACACCGAGCGATGCAGCAGCACCGCCATGGCAAGTGCGATAATAACGAACGCGATGAAGGTATGAGGCACGCCAAAGCTGCGCCCGGTTGTGAGCCATTCAAGCGTCGGAAAGCTCTGGCCGAAGGCAAACCCTGCGGTTCCGTCGTTGGTGTAGTAGCGGGCGATGCCGCGATAAAGCAAAAGGCCGCAGAGCGTGACCACGAATGGCTGTAAGCGCATCCTGGTAATCAGGAACCCATTGATCAGTCCGACCAGCGTCCCTGCGACGAGGATGATCAGGACAGCCAGCGGCCAGGGGAGCTCGTAGGTAACAAGTAGGTCGACGAAGATCACGCCGAGCAGCGCAAAAACCGATCCGATCGACAGATCGATGCCTCCGGTAATGATCACGAGGCCTTCGCCCAGCGAGAAAGGTCCGAACAGACCGATCAGATTGGCGGTGTTGGCCATGTTGACGGGAGACAGAAAGCGCGGATTGATCAGTGCGACGACCGCACCGACAACTACAATCAGAATAAGAAGGCCCAGATCCTTTCTTAACATGGCTGTTCCGAATTCGTGGTCTTGCCGACGGCAAGTTGCATCACGTGATGCTCGCTGAACTGATCGCGCTGAAGCTCGCCGCTGATCCGGCCTTCATGCATGACCAGGATGCGGTCGCTCACCCCGATGACCTCCTCCATGTCGCTGGAAATCATCAGCACAGCGACGCCGGCATCGGAAAGAGCCCGTATCAGGCTGTAGATTTCGCTCTTGGCGCCTACGTCAATTCCACGCGTCGGCTCATCGAACAGCATCACGTTGGGCGACATGGCCAGCCATTTGGCAAGCACCACTTTTTGCTGGTTGCCGCCGGACAGCGTTCCCGCCACGCTTGATACCGATGGCGCCCGGATGTTGAGCCGCCCGGCTTGTTGCCTGGCCGATTCCTCCTCGCGATTGCGATCCAGCAGATAGCCAACGGCAAACCGCCGCAGGTTCGGTAGCGAAATATTGCTGGTGACGTCGTCTTCCAAGATCAACCCCGCCCGCTTGCGGTCCTCCGGGACGAGGTAGATGCCGTGCGCGATCGCATCGCGAGGCGATTGGATGGTCAGCGGACGACCTTCGACAGTCACCGATCCGCCGACCGGCCGGTCAATTCCGAAGATGGTGCGCGCGAGTTCGGATCGTCCGGACCCGACCAGTCCCGCCAGACCGACGATCTCACCGCGCCGCAATGAAAAATTGACCGCGCAATCCGGGTAGGTCGTCGTTCGAATATCTTTCGACACGAGAATTTCGTTCCCCACAGCCCCCTGGGGAGGCGTGTAGAGCGCCTTCAGGTCACGGCCGATCATGAGGCGGATCATGCGATCGTGCTCGATCTCGGCCTTTTGCAGCGTCCCGACCACCGCACCGTCGCGAAGCGCAACGACACGATCGGCGCACTGCTCTATTTCGTTAAGACGGTGAGTGATGAAGATGATGCTGACGCCGGCCGCTTTCAGTTCCGCAATGATCTCGAGCAAACGGTTGGTCTCGGTCAATGTCAGGCTTGAAGTGGGTTCGTCCATGATCACGATTTCGGCACCCAGCGAGAGCGCCTTTGCGATCTCGACCAGTTGGCGCTGGGCAAGCGAAAGAGCGGCAACCGGCGTGTCAGGGTCAAAGTCCGCGCCCAGCCGCTCAAGCAGGGGTTTGGTGCGGGACACCATCGCAGCGGTATCGATCAGCTGGAACAGTCCGAATGAAAGTTGCTCACGGCCAAAGAAAACGTTTGCCGCCACATCGAGGTTATCGAACAGGTTCAGTTCCTGGTGAACAAAGGCTATGCCGCAGCGGATCGCTTCCGAGACCGTGAGATTGTCCTTTTGCGCGCCACGAAGCTTGATGATGCCCGAGCTTGGCGCCGTGACGCCACCCAGGATTCTCATCAATGTGCTTTTACCCGCACCGTTTTCCCCAATCAGCCCAACGACCTCACCGGGCGCGACGGCAAGGTTGACATCGCAAAGAGCTTGTACCCCCGGATAGGATTTGAAGATGCTGATCAGTTCGAGGATGGGTTCTGGCATGCCTCATCGCTTATCTGCGGCGGTGGATCGCGCGTACGGATTTTCGTCGACGCTCACATATTGCTGCTGACGTTTCCAACAGCGGCATTTCCGATGCCGACCACCAGCGCTTGCCCCGGCGGTCGCGTCATCGGGTTGCCTTGGATTACTTGCCCTGCCGCTGCTTGAGTTCAGCCCAGAACGAATCGACGTTTGACGGGTCGATGATCTTGGTCGGGACGATAATCAGCTTGTTGGCCGGGATGAAGGATTTATCGCCCTCCAGGTATTTAGCCATGTCCTTCATTTCCTGATAGCCCCATTCGTAAGGCTGTTGCACCACGGTTCCGACGATCGTTCCTTCCTTGACACCGCCCAGCGTAATCGGGTCCTCGTCGAAGCCGATGATGGTGACCTGCTTGAGCTTGCCGGCGTCCTTGAGAGCCTCGTAGATTCTGGGGGTGTTGTAGGAATAGAAACCGATCATGCAGTTGATATCGGGATTGGCCGTGAGGGTGTCCTCGACATTGCGTTTTGCCCTGGTCTGATCGATGTCGTCGCCCCGAACGTCCACCAGCGTGATCTTCGATCCGGCGATAGTGTCCCTGACCCCCTGGATGCGCTCTTTTGCGTTGTCTGCGCCGAGCAACCCAACAAACCCCATGCATTTTCCGCCGTTGGGGAGCGCCTTCAGCAGCAATTGGCCGGCCTGCTTGCCGGCATCGGTGTTGCTTGAACCGATGTAAGCGACCCGGCTGGTATCGGGCGCGTCGCTGTCGGTCGTGAACAGGGCAACCTGTTTGCCGATGCGATTGAGGCTGTCGCTCGACGTTTTGGGATCGGCGGAGCTCACCATGATGCCGGCCGCACCCGCGGCGACGAGATCGTCCATCAGCCTGATTTGAATCGCTGCGGAGGCCTGCTCGGGATATTTGAAGACAAGGTTGTAGTTTGGAAGCTCGCCCTGAGCTTTTTTCACGCCCGCTTCCGCCGCTTTCCAGAAATCGGAGGCGCCATTGACGACAAACGCGAGCATTTTTTTGTCTGCTGCGAATGCGGCGTTGGAACCAGCCAAAGCGAAAACCGCCGCGGTGCCTGCCAGCAAAAGTTTGTTCATGTCTCTCTCCCTGTCTTTTCTTATATTTCGGGTGCGCCCCGAACACGCTTAAACCCTGAGATTTCCTTTGATTGGATCAATCGCCCATTGAGAAGTGAGCGCCTTTGGTCAAGCTGAGATTACCAGCGTATCGGGTTTACACTTGATGTCCACTCGGATGAAGCCCCATGCTCTGTTTTTGCGCTTGCGAAGAGCCGACACCGAAATATCAGGTGACCATCGATCCCGCAGCCCGCGACGCGGCGCTGTGGCGCACGTCTTCGACGACATTGAGCGAAGCGGACATTGTGGTTGTGCGTGCAGAGGTCCCCAAATGACGCATCTCGGATTTTCATCCTCTCGTGGTGAACGTCAGCTTTGCGCCCAGAACCAGACGTTCCAGGCCGCTCATGATGCGGATGCGCATCGGATGGCGGCAATCGGCGAAGCAAGCCTCATTGCAAATTCGAGGAGATATCGAATGGGCTGATGGATCAACTACGATCATCAGTCAGAAGATCGTATCGTCTCCCCAGTTCAAGCATGGCGGAAATTGCGGCGCGACTGGCTGCGCTCAGTTCGTCCCTCCCCGCTCCGACGATGGTGACTCCCCAGTTTCGGTCGGAACGGTCGCCCTCAATCTCATAGATACTGATTTCCGAAACACCGCTGCCTTCCTTGCACTCTCTGATTTTGCCAAGGACCTTGTCCGTCAGTTCTTCAATTGTAAGACGCTCTTTTGACATGGCACCCTCCGCTTCTCCCCGTTTGAATATAAAACCATCGCAACTCGAGCGAGATCAAATCCTGGATAGCGACGGGTTACCCGGATGCATCATTGCGCGTGCTTGCGAGCGACTAAAATCCAGAGGCTGGCCCAAATCGGCCGACGACCCTGCGTCCTGTCCCAACCGGCATTTCTTTTCCTTCCGATTGGTAATGCGACTCTTTCCGATTGTTAATGCGACAAGCCCCGGCAGAAGCGCTCAAATGCGGTGGCCCGAAATGCCAAAAAGGGCGGCCAACCGGGCAAATTATAGTATGCTGAAACCACCCATAGCGCGGCGCCGGTGAGGCGGGTTGATGAACAAACCGATTAAATCTCTACAGGAAGCTCCTGCTACAGGACCCTCCCAGAGTACCCAGCCTCGGTCGCGCCGGCGCCTTTCTCTCACATTTGTTTTTGCCTTGCTGATCCTTGCAGGTGTCGTCTGGTGGGCGAGGCAAGGTAGCGCCCCGCAGCAAGCGGGCGGCGGTCGCAATGCGGCGCCTATGTCGATCGTGCCCGAGACGGTCGGCAAGGGCGATATAGGAATAAATCTCAACGCCCTCGGGACGGTGACCTCGCTTGCGACCGTCACGGTCAGGACCCAGATCAGCGGTTACCTGTTGAAAGTCGATTTCAAGGAAGGGCAGGACGTCAAGAAGGGCGACCTGCTCGCGGAGATCGACTCGCGGCCATATGAAGCGACGCTGGCGCAAGTGAAGGGCCAACTCGCGCGCGACGAAGCGCTGCTGAAGGGCGCCCAGGTCGATCTCGCCCGCTACCAGGGCCTGGCGGCGCAGAATGCGGTGCCGCATCAGACTCTGGACACGCAAGTCGCGCTGGTCGCACAGGACCAGGGCACGGTCGAAGCCGACCGCGGTACGGTCAAATCCGCCGAGGTGAACCTGCAATATTGCCGCATCCTGTCACCGCTGGACGGTCGCGTCGGGCTGCGTCAGGTCGACCAGGGCAACTATGTGACGCCCGGCGACGCCAGCGGGCTGGTCGTCATCACTCAGCTGCAGCCGATCAGTGTCCTGTTCACGGTGCCCGAGGATAACCTGCAGGCGATCTCGAAACGGCTGCAGGATGGAGCCGTCCTGCCCGCGGCAGCCTATGATCGCGGCGGCGCCAGCAAGATCGCCGATGGCATGCTGCAAACCTTCGACAGCCAGATCGATCCCACCACCGGAACGATCAAGCTGCGGGCGCAGTTTCCGAATGAAACCAGAACGCTCTACCCAAATCAGTTCGTCAATGTCCAGCTGCTGCTCGACACGCACAAGGACGTCACGACGATGTCGGCGTCGGGCATTCAGCGCGGCGTGCCGGGCACCTTCGTCTATCTCATCAATGCCGACAGCACCGTATCGGTCCGTCCGGTCAAGCTAGGCGTGACCGATGGCGACCGCGTGGAGGTTCTCTCGGGCCTCGCGCCGGGCGACCGCATCGTGATCGACGGAGCCGACAAGCTTCGTGACGGCGCGAAGATTGTGGTCCGGACCGGGACCGGCGCCGGCACGACACCGTCCACGGCCCCGCACGGCAAATCGGGGGGCAAGAAGCGGCCTCTGGAAGACGGACAAAAGCAATGAACCCGTCGCAGCCGTTCATTCTGCGGCCGGTGGCGACCACCCTGCTGATGATCGCCATCATGCTGTCGGGCATGCTGGCGTTCAGATTCCTCCCCGTCGCCGCCTTGCCCGAAGTGGACTATCCGACCATCCAGGTGCAGACCTTCTATCCCGGCGCCAGTCCGGACGTCATGACATCGTCGGTCACCGCTCCCCTCGAGGTGCAGTTCGGTCAAATGCCGAATCTCAACCAGATGAGCTCGGTGAGTTCGGCGGGCGCATCGGTGATCACGCTGCAGTTTGGCCTGGCGATCTCGCTCGACGTCGCCGAACAGGAGGTGCAGGCCGCCATCAACGCCGCGGGCAATCTGTTGCCTTCCGATCTTCCGGCGCCGCCGATCTACGCCAAGGTCAACCCGGCTGACGCGCCGATCCTGACGCTCGGGCTGACGTCGAAGACGATGCCGCTGACGCAGGTGGAGGATTTCGTCGACACCCGGCTCGCGCAAAAAATCTCCCAGCTTCCCGGCGTAGGCCTTGTCACCATCTCGGGCGGCCAGAAGCCGGCGGTGCGAATTCGTGCCGATATCCGCAAGCTCGCCGCCTACGGATTGAACATCGACGACCTGCGCACCACGCTCGGCAACGCCAATGTCAACACGCCGAAGGGTAATTTCGACGGGGCGATGCGAGCCTATACCATCAACGCCAACGATCAGATTCGCAACGCCAGCGACTACAAGCAGCTGGTCGTCGCCTACCGGAACGGCTCGCCGGTGCGGCTCAGCGATGTCGGCGACGTCGTCGACGGCGCCCAGAACGACAAGCTCGGCGCCTGGATGAACGAGGTGCCGGCGGTCATCCTGAACATCCAGCGGCAGCCCGGTGCCAACGTGATTGCGGTGGTGGAGGGCATCAAGGTGCTGTTGCCGCAGCTGCAGGCCACCTTGCCGGCCGCGATCGACCTCAACATCCTGACCGACCGCACCGTCACCATCCGCGCCTCGGTGCAGGACGTGGAATATGAACTGGCGCTCGCGGTGCTGCTGGTCGTGCTGGTGATCTTCGTGTTCCTGCGCAACGCGCGGGCGACCCTGATCCCGAGCCTGTCCGTTCCGCTGTCGCTGGTCGGCACGCTCGGCGCGATGTACCTGTTCGGCTTCAGCCTCAACAATCTTTCGCTGATGGCGCTGACTGTCGCCACCGGATTCGTGGTCGACGACGCGATCGTGGTGATCGAAAACATCTCCCGCTACATCGAGGAGGGCGATCCGCCGCTGCAGGCGGCGCTGCGCGGCTCCGAACAGATCGGCTTCACCATCATCTCGCTGACGGTGTCGCTGATCGCCGTGCTGATTCCCTTGTTGTTCATGGGGGACGTCGTCGGCCGCCTGTTCCGGGAATTCGCCATCACGCTGTCGGTCACGATCCTGATCTCCGCCGTGGTGTCGCTGACATTGGTGCCGATGGCATGCGCGAAGCTGCTCAAGGCCGAAACCGAGTCCCACGAAAACGCGTTCCAGCGGTACAGCCGCGAAGGGTTCGACCGGATCATCGCGGTCTACGGGCAAGCGCTCAATTGGGTGCTCGACCGGCAGACGTTCGTGCTGCTGGTGGCGTTGGGGACATTCGGGCTCACCGCTTTTCTCTATGTCGAGATTCCCAAGGGGTTCTTTCCGCTCCAGGACACCGGCGTTATCCAGGCCATCTCGGAAGCGCCGCAGTCGATTTCCTACGCTGCGATGGCGGAGCGGCAACAGCAGCTTGCCAGTACTATCCTGAAGGATCCCGACGTCGAAAGCCTGTCTTCCTTCATCGGCGTTGACGGCACCAACAGCACGCTCAACAGCGGCCGTATCCTGATCAATCTCAAGCCGCACGATCAGCGCAAATCCGACGTTACCACGGTGATGCAGCGCCTCAAGGACGCCACGTCCTCGCTCCCCGGCATTACGCTTTACATGCAGCCGGTGCAGGACCTGACGATCGAGGGGACCGTCAGCCGGACGCAATACCAGTTCATCCTGCAGGATGCCGACCCCGCACAGCTTGCCGAATGGACTCCCAAGCTGGTCGATAAGCTGAGCACGCTTCCGCAGCTGGCCGACGTCGCCAGCGACATTTCGCAACAAGGACTTTCGGTGTATGTCGAGATCGACCGCGACCAGGCCGCCCGCTTCGGGATCACGCCGGCGACGATCGACAACGCGCTCTACGACTCTTACGGACAGCGCATCGTCTCCACCATCTTCACCAATTCGAACCAGTACCGCGTCATCCTCGAAGCCGACCCCAGCTTGCAGACCTCGCTGCAGGCATTGTCTGCGATCTACCTGCCCTCTTCGGTGGGCGGCGCACCGGTGCCGCTGGCGGTGATGGCCAAGATGCGGGAAGAAACCGCGCCGCTGCAGGTCTCACATCTCGGACAGTTCCCCTCGGCCACCGTGTCGTTCAACCTGGCGCCTGGCGCGTCGCTCGGCGAGGCGGTGGATGCGATCAAGCAGGCGCAAATCGATATCGGCCAGCCGCTCGGCGTGATCACCAGCTTTCAGGGCGCGGCGCTGGCATTCCAGTCCTCGCTTTCCAACCAGCTGTTTCTGATTCTGGCGGCGATCGTGACCGTCTACATCGTGCTGGGCGTGCTCTATGAGAGCTTCATCCACCCGCTCACCATCCTTTCGACCTTGCCGTCCGCCGGCATCGGCGCGCTGCTGGCGCTGATGATCGCCGGCGACGACCTCACCATCGTCGCCATCATCGGCATTATTCTCTTGATCGGCATCGTCAAGAAGAATGCGATCATGATGATCGACTTCGCGCTGGACGCCGAGCGCAACGAGGGCAAGCCGCCGCGGGAGGCGATCTATCAGGCCTGCCTGTTGCGGTTCCGGCCGATCCTGATGACCACCATGGCTGCGGTGCTCGGCGCGTTACCATTGATGATCGGCACCGGCGCGGGTTCGGAGTTGCGCCACCCGCTCGGCATTTCCATCGTCGGCGGTCTTCTGGTGAGCCAGCTGCTGACCCTGTTCACGACGCCGGTGATCTATCTCTGGTTCGACCGCCTCGCGCAGCGGTTTGCCCGGCGTTCAGGCCCGGCGACCGAATTGAACTGAGCCATGGAGCCATCAACCCCCTTCATTCGCAGGCCGGTCGCAACGACCTTGCTGACCTTCGGCCTTGCGGCGGCGGGAGTGGTAGCGTTTTTCAAGCTGCCGGTCTCGCCGCTGCCACAGGTGGATTTTCCGACCATTTCGGTGCAGGCGACCTTGCCGGGCGCCAGCCCCCAGGACGTCGCGACCACCGTCGCGAGCCCGCTCGAGCGCCATCTCGGGCAAATCGCGGATGTGACCGAGATGACCTCCTCGAGCACGGTCGGCAACACGCGCATCACCCTGCAATTCGGGCTCAACCGCGACATCAACGGCGCGGCGCGCGACGTGCAGGCCGCGATCAACGCGGCCCGCGCCGATCTTCCGACCAGCCTGCGAACCAATCCGACCTACCGCAAGGTCAATCCCGCCGACGCTCCGATCCTGATTCTGACGCTGACTTCGGACACAATGACGCGCGGCGACCTGTATGATGCGGCATCGACCGTGCTGGCGCAGAAACTCTCGCAGGTCGAGGGAATCGGTGAAGTCGTGGTCGGCGGCAGTTCGCTACCCGCCGTGCGGGTCGATCTGATTCCCCAGGCCATCTACAAATACGGCATCGGGTTAGAGGACGTGCGCGCGGCGCTTGCCAGCGCCAACGCGCACAGCCCGAAAGGCGGGATCGACGTCGGTGATCAGCGCTATCAGATTTACGCCAATGACCAGGCCAACAAGGCCGCCGACTACCAGTCGCTGATTGTCGCCTACCGGAATGGCGCGGCGGTACACCTCTCGGATGTCGGCGAGGTGACCGACGGAGTCGAAAATCTGCGAAACGCCGGCCTTGCCAATGGCAAGCCGGCGGTCCTGATCATCCTCTACCGGCAACCGGGCGCCAATATCATCTCGACCGTCGATCTGGTGAAGGCGCTGTTGCCCCAGCTGAAGGCTTCGATTTCGCCTGCTATCGACATTGGATTGGCGGTCGACCGTTCGACCACCATCCGTACCTCGTTGCGCGACGTCGAGCGGTCCCTGATCCTCGCCGTGATGCTGGTAATCATCGTCGTTTTCGCGTTCCTGCGAAACCTGCGCGCGACACTGGTGCCGGTCGTGGCGGTCTCGGTATCGCTGATCGCGACCTTCGCCGTGATGTACCTGATGGGCTACAGCCTCGACAACCTCTCGCTGATGGCGCTGACGGTGGCAACGGGCTTTGTCGTCGACGACGCGATCGTCGTTCTCGAGAATATCACCCGCTACATCGAGGACGGAATGTCGCCGCTGCAGGCCGCGCTCAAGGGAGCCAACGAGGTTGGCTTCACCGTGCTGTCGATGAGCATCTCCCTGATCGCCGTCTTCATTCCGATCCTGCTGATGGGCGGCATCGTCGGCCGCCTGTTCCGCGAATTTGCCATGACGATCTCGATTTCGATCATGATCTCGCTGGCGATTTCGCTTTCGACCACGCCGATGATGTGCGCCATGCTGCTGCGCGGCGGCCCGGGCGAGCAGCATGGCCGGCTCTATTGGGCCAGCGAGCGCTTCTTCGAGAAGATGCTGGGCTTCTACCGGCGCACCCTGACGGCTGCGCTCGACCACCCGCGTTCGGTGATGCTGATCCTCGCCGCGGTGCTGGGCCTGAATTTCTACCTCTACGACATCATCCCGAAGGGCTTCTTCCCGCAGCAGGATACCGGGCGGATCATCGGCATCATCCAGGCCGACCAGAGCATTTCGTTTCAGCTGATGCAGCAGAAGCTGACGCAATTCGTCACCATCATCAAGAGCGATCCCGCGGTCGAAACCGTCGTCGGCTTCACCGGCGGCGGCCAGACCAACTCCGGCTTCATGTTCGTCTCGCTGTATCCGCTCAACCAGCGCAAGATCTCGGTGGACGGCGTGATCGCGCGGCTGCGGCGCGAAATGGCGGTTGTTCCGGGAGCAACCCTGTTCCTGCAGGCGGTGCAGGATATCCGCGTCGGCGGCCGGGCCAGCAACGCGCAATATCAATATACGCTGCAGAGCCCGACGCTGGAGGAGCTCAATGACTGGGCACCGAAGATCACGGCGGCGCTGCAGGCCGAGTCCAACCTCGCCGACGTCAACAGCGACCAGCAGAACAAGGGACTCGAGTCCGACCTCGTGATCGACCGCGACGCCGCCGCGCGGCTCGGAATCACCGTCAGCCAGATCGATAACACGCTGTACGATGCGTTCGGCCAGCGTCAGGTTTCGACCATCTATGTCGCCCGCAACCAGTATCACGTGATCATGGAGGTGGCGCCGCGCTACTGGCAAAACCCGCAGACGCTGAAGGACGTCTATGTCAGCACGTCCGGCGGTTCCGTCGGCGGCTCGCAGGCGACCAATGCGGTCGCGGGCACGGTCACCGCGGCCAAAGGGGCGACCGCGGTCAACTCCGCCAATGCGCAGGCCGCCCGGAATCTCGCGACCAACTCGATTGGCGCCACCGGCAAGGGGGTAGCCTCGACCGGTTCCGCGGTCTCGACGAGCCAGGAGACGATGATTCCGCTTGCCGCAGTCGCGCATTTCACGCAAGGAGCGACCCCGCTCGCCGTCAATCATCAGGGCCTGCTGGTCGCCACCACCATCTCCTTCAACCTGCCGCCGAACGTGTCGCTGAGCGCCGCGGTTGCCACCATTGACGCTACCATGAACCGGATCGGCGTGCCGGCAACGATCCGCGGCACCTTCCAGGGCACGGCGAAAGCGTTTCAGGACTCGCTCAGCAACCAGCCCTACCTCATCCTGGCTGCCCTCGTCACGATCTACATTGTCCTCGGAGTGTTGTATGAAAGCTACGTTCATCCCCTGACAATTCTGTCTACACTGCCGTCCGCCGGTGTCGGCGCCCTTTTGGCGCTGATGGCGTTCCGGACCGACTTCAGCATCATGGCGCTGATCGGCGTCATCCTGCTGATCGGCATCGTGAAGAAGAACGCGATCATGATGATCGATTTCGCACTCGAGGCGGAACGAAAGCGCGGACTCAGCTCGCTGGATGCGATCCGCGAAGCCTGCCTGCTGCGCTTCAGGCCGATCATGATGACGACCATGGCCGCCATGCTCGGCGCCCTTCCGCTGGCGATCGGCATGGGCGAGGGCGGCGAGCTTCGGCAACCACTCGGCATCGCCATCGTCGGTGGTCTCATGCTCAGCCAGATGCTGACGCTTTATTCGACACCGGTGATCTACCTCTATATGGACCGCTTGAGCGCCTGGAACCGGCGTCGCCGAGGCGGCGGCGCGGCGCCGCTCGCGCCCGATGCCACGCTGCAGCCGGGCGAATAAATGTCAGCCATCGTTCCCGTCACAGGCCGAGTCCTCCGAACTGTCCCGCGCGATCCCGCGATCAAGGCGTTGCGAGCAAGATTGGCGCGCAGCATCCGCGTCCCCTTGGCACTCGTGCTCGGCCTCGGCTTGTCGGGCTGCATCCTTGGATCCGAACGGCCCGATCTCAATCTGGATATGCCAGCGACTTATCGCGAGGCCCCGCGGAGCCAAAAACCCGACGCCGCTCTTCCGGCGGTGGACTGGTGGCGCGGCTTCCGCTCCAGCGAGCTGACAACGCTGATGCAGGCGGCCCAAATCTACAATCTCGATATCGCAGTGGCGATGGCCCAGATCGTCCAGGCCGACGCCCAGGTCGGGATATCGGGTGCACCCTTGCTGCCTTCGCTTACCGGTACCGCGACGGCCGAGCGCATACGCAGTGCGGCCTCCTCCGGCGGCGGCGGGCTCGGCTCAAGCGGGCCGACCACGTTCTCCCAATACAACCTTGGGCTCACCGCGAGCTACATGGTGGATTTCTGGGGCAAGAACCGCGCGACGCTTTATGCGGCGGAAGAAAATGCCAGTGTTGTCCGCTACAACCGCGAAGTCGTAACGCTGACGACGATCGTGACCGTCGCCAACACCTATTTCCAGATCTTGGCCGCACAGGATGAACTGCGGGTCGCGCACCGCAACCTCGCCGCCGCCGAGCGCATTTTGACTCTGATCAAGCAGCAATTTGCCGGTGGAACGGCCTCGCAGCTCGACCTGTCGCAACAGGAAGCGCTGGTGGCGAGCGTACGCGCCTCGATTCCGCCGCTGCAGGTGACGTTGGAGCAGAACATCGCCGCGCTTGCCCTGCTGGTTGCGCGCGCGCCGGCGAACTTCAATGTGACCGGCGGCACAACGTCGGCCATCGCGGTGCCGCGGGTGACGCCGGGCCTGCCTTCCGAACTGCTCTATCAGAGGCCGGACGTTCGCCAGGCCGAAGCGCAACTCGCTGCCTCCAACTTCAGCGTCGAAGCGGCCCGCGCGGCGTTCTTTCCGCAGATTCAGTTGACGGCCCAGACCGGGGTGCAGAGCGCGGCGCTGGCCTCGCTGTTCGGCCCCGGCGCATGGTTCTATACCCTGTCCTCGGCGCTGACCCAGCCGCTGTTCGACGGCTTCCTGCTGGAGAGCGACCTGAAGCAGGCGAAGGGCGTGCAACTGCAAGATCTGCAGGCCTACCGCAAAGCGGTGCTCTCCGCCTTCGCCGATGTCGAGAAGGCGCTGGTTGCATTGACGAAGTTCACCCTGCAGGAGCGATTGCAGGCTGCGGCGGTGGCCGCTTCCCAGAAAGCCTTCGACGTATCGGAAACACAATTCCGCGGCGGAACCGTCAACCTCCTGACCGTTCTGCAGACCCAGCAGACGCTGTTCACCGCGGAGAATATCCTGGTGCAGGTGCGGCTGTCGAAATTGCTGGCCGCCAGCAGCTTGTTTCAGGCGCTGGGCGGCGGATGGACGCCGGGCGGGACGCTTGCCGCGCTACAACCGCAAGGTCAGAATTGAATGGAAGCCATGTCGGGAAAACGGCTCATGAGAAGAATGCCTTTTGGGTCGGCGGCGATGCTGGCGGCCGCGATTGCGGGCGCGGCATTTTCGCCGGCGCGTGCGCAGCAGGGCAACCTAGCGGTGCCGAACAATACGCCTTTGTCTTTCGGCATGGATGCGGATGAGGCGTCGCGGGCTTTGGGGACCAGTTTGAACTATGTCCGTGGCCGTCCCGGCGACGAACTCTACCTCGCTCTGCCCAATGTGAAGGGCGCCGCATTGTCGAGCCGCAGCGATGGACTTTATCTGCAGTTTCGAAGGGGACGACTGGAGGGCTGGAAAGGCGATTGGGGAACCGTCCGGCCGTGATGCGATGGGTGGCACCGCGATGATCAAACTGAGAGTTCTAGTGACGACCGCGACCGTGTTGATGTCCGCCGGCACCACGGCTGCGTTTGCACAGGATTACGGTGGCCGGCCCTTGCGCTTCGGCAATACCAGCGGGTGGTATTTCGACGGCCGCGACGACAACCGCGACTTCCCTACCAATGGAGTTTTTCCGGGTAATTTCGCGGCCGATCCGGCCAACGCGACGTTCGGGGCCGCAGGAATATTCGGCAACACGCCGTGGCACTCGGCCACGCCCTACCCTTCGCAAGTCGTCATTGGATCGGCGCGCGATCAGGCCTATTGCGCTCGACGCTATCGTTCCTACGGCCCGTCGTCCGGCACCTTCATTGCAAGGGACGGTGCGCGCCATCGCTGCTGGTGATGCATACTCATGAAAGAGGTGAGCTGCTATTGCAACTTCTTGAAAAGCTTGGTGGGCGCACCAGGGCTCGAACCTGGGACCCGATGATTAAGAGTCATCTGCTCTACCAACTGAGCTATGCGCCCGGAACTTGAGGCCGGGAAGCCTTCGCAAGAGGGCGTCGTTTAGCAAAGCGACCCTGCGATGTCCAGCAAACCGGAGGGGTTTTCCCGGTCCTCGTCGGGGGTGGCCAAACGCGAAAAAGCCGCCGGAATCCAGCGGCTTTTCCTCAAATTCCAGGGCGATCGACAGGCCCCGGCGGCTACAGCCGCTCCGGGCCATTGCCGCCATCCCGGTCCCGGCCAGAACCGCCATCCCGGTCATAGCGATCCCGGTCGTAGCCACGGTCGCGGTCGCGATCCCCGTCATCGCGGCCCATCATGCCGTGCTCGAAGTGGTGCCGCCAGCCCTCGCGCTCGCCGCCGAACCGGCCCATATGGGTCAGGATGGCAAGCCGGCGCTTCTGGCCGTCGTCGAGCGTCTTGTAGAGCGGGTCGGCCGCGTCCGCGATCTTCTTCAGCGCCGCCGCCGAGCCCGCCATATTGTCGGCGCGCTGGCGCAGCCGGGCCACCGGATCGTCGGGCTTTTGCGCATCCTGCGGTTCATTCATCCGTGCATTGGCGCGGTCGATCCGCAATTTCGCGAAATCCCGCACCGCGGTCTCGACCGGCGGCCACAGCTTTTCCTGGTCCGCGTTGAGCTTCAGCCCGGCGTGCACCGCGGCGATCCGCGCATCGGCCAAGGCCGCCCGGTCCTCCGGGTTCATTCGCGTCTGCCGCATGTGCTCATCAAACCACGGACGGTGCTGGGCATAGACGGCGGTCGAACCGGCGATGGCGAGTGCCGCGATACCGGCGATAGCAAACTTCTTCATACGAGCCTCCTTTGAAGGGTATCCAAGGATGAGCGCGCTCGCTGTCGCAAATCAACTTACAGTTTGGCAAGAGTACCCTCTCTGACGAAGATGTAATCCGCCACGTAACGATCAATCAAACTGTCTCAAATCATGCCGAGCAGCCGCGGCAGCCACAGCGAAATCTCCGGGATGTAAGTGATCAGGGCGAGGAACACCAGCATCGCGCACAGCCAGGGCAACACCGACACCGTGATTTCGCTGATGCCCATCTTTGCGATGCCGCTGGCGATATAGAGATTGAGCCCCACCGGCGGATGGCACAGTCCCACTTCGGTGTTGACGATCATCAAGACGCCGAGATGCACCGGGTGAACGCCGATCTTGGTCGCGAGCGGAAACAGGATCGGCGCCATGATCAGGAGGATCGACGACGGGTCCATCACGTTGCCGGCCGCCAGCAGCAGGACGTTGACCACCAGCAGGAACGTCCAGACGCCAAAATTCTTGTCGATGATCCAGGCCGCCATCTCCTGGGGGATCTGCTCATGGGTCATCAGGAACGAGAACAGCACCGCGTTGGTGATGATGTAGAGCAGCATCGAGCTCATGCTCGCCGCCTGCAGCAGCACCTTCGAGACCTCGCGCAGCTTCAGTTCCTTGTAGACGAACACGGTGATGAAAAAGGCATAGACCGCGGCGACCGCGGCGGCTTCCGTCGGCGTGAAGATTCCGCCATAGATGCCGCCGAGCACGATGACGATCAGCAATAGCCCCCACATGCTTTCGCGGAACGCGGTCCATTGCTGTGCCAGCGTCGCCCTCTGCATGCGCGGATAGCCCCGGCGCCAGGCGATGTACCAGGTCACCGCCGCCAGCATCAGCGCCAGCATGATCCCCGGCACGATGCCGGCCATGAACAGCGCCCCGATCGAGGTGTTGGTGGAGACGCCGTACAACACCAGAATGATCGACGGCGGCACCAGGATGCCGAGCGCGCCGGAGGTCGAGATCACGCCGACGCCGAAGCGGCGCGGATAACCGTGTTCGACCATCGCCGGCATCATGATCGAGCCGATCGCCACCACGGTCGCGACGCTCGATCCGGAAATCGCGGCGAACATCGCGCAGGCCGCGACGCCGGCAAGCCCGAGCCCGCCCGGCAAATGCCCGACCAGCGAAGTGGTGAACGCGATCATGCGGCGCGCCACGCCGCCGCGGGTCAGGAAGGTGCCGGCGAGGATGAAAAACGGGATCGCCATGATGCCGAAATTATCGAGCCCGGAAAACAGTTTCAGGCCGACGCTTTCGATCGGCACTTCCGTCATCGTGAACAGGAAGGTCAAAACGGTGAGCCCGAGCGAGATCGAGATCGGCATGCCCGTCAGCATCAGGGCAAACAGCAGCCCGAAGATCAGCGCCGCGCTCATCAGGCTTCTCCGAGCGCGACCGGCGCGCTCGCACTGACCTCCACCCCGTCGACATGGGTGGCATCATGGTGCGGCAGATCGCCGGTCCAGAAATAGGTCCACGACACCTGCAGGAAGCGGAAGCACATCAGGTAAGAACCGAGCGGGATGCAGGCGTAGACCAGCCAGCTCGGCAATTCGAGATCGGGCGAGACCTGATCGGTGCTCATCAATTCGAAAACGAATTTCGCGCCCATGGTGCCGACGATCGCGGTGAACAGCGCGCCGCCGAGCAGGCCGAACAGGATGACGCCCTTCTGCCAGCGCGGATTGAGCCGGTTGATCAGGACGTCGACGCCGACATGAATGCCGGTGCGCACCCCATAGGCGGCGCCGAACTTCGCCATCCAGATGAACATGTAGATGCACAGTTCCTGCGCCCAGGAGATGTGAATGGCGATCAGATAGGGATAGAGAAACTTCACGCCGGTGCCGAACCGGTGCAGGACCGAGATGAAAATCAGGATCGTCGCCGCCGCCATCAGCGTGCTGATCAGGATTTCCTCGAGCCGATCAAGGATACGAAGCAGCACTAATATCCCCCTTACAGCGTGGCCGGGAAGTGTAAGTCAATGGAAAGCGCCCCTATGCCGAAGCTCGTCATGCCCGGGCAGAAGCGCGAAGCGCGTCTTCGCGCTAGATGTCCCGGGCATCCACGTCTTTGCGGCAAGAGAGAGGTGGATGGCCGGGACAAGCCCGGCCATGACGATGAGAGAGTGTTCGCACAGCAACAGCTTGAGGAGCCCGCCCGCACTCTTTGTTAGTGGCTGGCCCCGCCGGTTTCCTTGATGAACTCGTCGATCAAGGGCTGGCCCACTCTGGAGGCGACGTCCTTGTAGACCGGCTCCATGGCCTTGCGCATCGCGGCATCCTGTGCCGGCGTCAAGGTGAGGATCTCGGTCTTGCCGGACTTCTTGATGGCCTCGAGCGCGTCGTCGTTTTCCTTGGCCGACTGCCCGTTGCCGAAGGCGGTGGCTTCCTTCATCGCCTTTTCGAGCTCTGTGCGAATATCGGCGGGCAGGCCGTCCCAGAATTTCTTGTTGGTCACCACGACATAGCCGATATAGCCGTGATTGGTCACGGTGGCGTATTTCTGCACCTCATGCATTTTCTGGGTGTAGATGTTCGACCAGGTATTTTCCTGGCCATCGACCACGCCGGTCTGCAGCGCCTGGTAGACCTCGCCGAACGCCATCACCTGCGGGATCGCACCGAGCGCGCGGAATTGCGCCTCGATCACCTTCGAGGACTGGATGCGGAATTTCAGGCCCTTGTAGTCGTCCGGCGTGATCAGCTTCTTGTTGGCGGTCATCTGCTTGAAACCGTTGTCCCAATAGGCCAGACCGGTCATGCCCTTGGGCTCGAGCAGCTTGAGCAGCTTGGCGCCGAGCGGCCCGTCGGTTACTTTGCGCAAGGTGGTGAGATCGGGCAGAATGTAGGGAAGGTCGAACACCTCGAATTCGTGGACGCCGATCGGGCCGAACTTGGAATTCGACGGCGCCAGCATCTGCACCGCGCCGAGCTGCAGCGCTTCCAGCTCTTCCTTGTCCTTGTAGAGCGTCGAATTCGGATAGATTTCGACCTTGACCTTGCCGTCGGTATATTTCTCCGCGAGTTCCTTGAACTTTTCGGCCGCCTGGCCCTTCGGCGTGTTGGTGGCCACGACATGGCTGAACTTGATCACGATCGGCGACTGCGCCGAGGCCGGCCCCATGAGCGCCAATGCCGCGACCGACGCAGCCACCAAAATCACTTTACGCATGTTTCCTCCCGCGAGACTCCTGCGGAACGCTGACCCTGCCCCGCCCTCAATGCTGTATGTCGGCGGCACCAATACAGAGAAGCCGGCTGAAATACCACTGCCGCTTTCGCAGGGACTTTTTTGTAATTTTGTGCAATGCACAATGAGATTTGATGACCGAACGCGAGTCTGCATCCCGCGGCGCGATGCGCCCGAGTTGTGCAAGCCTCTTCCGCCCCGGAGGGCGTGGGGAATGCCGGGCGCCCAGTGCACCCGCAGCCTCGTGTGCGAAGTGGGTAGTTCAAAATGCACACGAGTATTCACAGCGGTCGCACCGGAAATCACCCGGCATCCCCGCACGCAATGGTTTACGGCTTACTCCGTGCTCTCCCCGGCGATCGGGCTTTCTTGTCACCGTCGCCTCGCGGATTAAGGCTTTGTCCGCCCGGTCGGGCTCGCAAAACCTCCGCAAGACTTGACGCCGGCGTCGAGGCGTCAGGACCACACGACTTCACCGTCCGCAACAGCGCCGTTCGTCTGCGCACACCCTGATCGCTCACAGGTCTCATCGGCCCGCCGTGCCATCAAACCGTGCGCGGGCACTGCCGCGTCCACCGCATCCCATCCCAACGTTCGTGACGATCGCGATACGCCCCTCGAGTGGGACGAGACGGCTGCGGATATAGAGGTGATTTGGGGTCGGCGAAAACCGGAATATTTTTTCGGGGAGGACTGGACGGGGCAAATCAGTTTGATTTTGCAGGAGAATTTTTCCTGCGCGCGCGGCGGGGATCCGGGGTCCTTCGTAGGACGATGTGTCGCCGGCGCCGCTTATCAATCCTCTTCGTCTTCCTCTTCGTCTTCGTCTTTCAGTCGGCCCGCTTTCTTGGCAGCTTTTTTTGCTGCTTTCTCCGCTTCGACTTTTGCTTTGAGAGCGAGATATGCGGCTTCTCCGTCGTCGACAAAATTTTCAGGCTTGATCGCGAAAGTTAGAACAGGGCATCCGCCGCCGCCCCCGCCTTCAACCTTTGGCCACAGCTTTTCATGATGCGTCGTTGCTTTCCCATACGAAGAGCCTTTTCCGATGCTCTTGAAAATCTCCTGCAATTCCCACGCGCGCGTAATAATAACTCCAACCTGTATCGCGCGGAGATCGAACAGCAGGCGAAAGTTGTTCAGATCGCGGTCGAAGAACGGATCCTTGTTATTCCATTCCATTTCAACCGCGACACCGCCCTTGAAGCAGTCAACCGCGTGAGTCGGACTGTCTATTTTGTTCTCGTCGACGATGATGGAAGTCTTGAACTCTTTCTCGACCCAACCCGATGAGCAGTACGACATTATTGAAGCGTGCTCGCCGGGGCCGTTCGTTGAGTTATTCGGGCGCGGCACGCGCAAGGGTTGGACGACATGGGGCAATCAGGCTGACGACGGTTATGCCCC
>Ga0185299_10002731_pt1 | contig 26004 bp, 21 predicted proteins | sample PaiPotPPA55metaG_FD_128002 | JGI IMG/M metagenome (GOLD analysis project Ga0185299, IMG submission 128002) | Iron sulfur acid spring bacterial and archeal communities from Banff, Canada, to study Microbial Dark Matter (Phase II) - Paint Pots PPA... ...
AGACGCCACCAAAGACTAAACCTTCCCCTCTCAACCCAAAATTTGAGGCGACTAACGTCGCATTAAAAATGAAAACCTAGCTGCCACCTTCTCCGGTAGTTTGACAACCCCCATAGCAGGGCGAAAAACTCGGCGCGCCGATGGCTTGTCTAGCTCGCTCCGGGTTGCCGCGCCGGTTTTGAGCCGTGCCCAGCGCGAAGGCCATACGCGCGGCACTCCGAGTTTTTCGCCCTACCATGATGGGCTCTGGTTTGTCTCCTTCTCGTTTCACCAATCACGAATCACCAATCACCAATCACTATTCACTAATCACGTTCACCGCCCGGCGTTCGCTTGGCCCAGGACCCCGTAGCTCCTAGATCCTAGCTCCTCCCGGCGGTGAAGCATATGCTTCGCCGCCCATAAGCTCCGCTGATATGGCATCGCGAGATCCGATTACCTCCCGGGATCAGGTCGGTCCGATGGTTGGGAAGGAAAGGTTCTTTATGAGGAGAGTAAAAATTGCCGGATTCATCTTAGCCGGTATGCTAGCAATCACTTCAACCGCCTTCGCCGGCGGGTTTGGAGGAGGCCATTTCGGAGGCGGCGGACATTTTGGGGGCGGTGGAGGACATTTTGGGGGTGGTGGAGGACATTTCGATGGAGGCGCCCATTTCAACGGCGGCCACTTCGGAGGAACCGGTCACTTTTACAATGGCCATTACGCCGGTACTCATTACGGCTGGAATGGCGGCCATTACGCGCCGAACAATTACGGGCACGGAAGCCGTTGGTACGGTGGTCATTGGTATGGCGGAGCCTACGATTGGTGGGATTACCCCTACGGCCTAGGAATCAATGATTACAATTATTACGACGGCGCTGATGCCTACACGGATGACCAGGTCGTACCAGACGACGCAACGCCAGTCGCAGCGACCGTGGTCAATGCCCAGAAAGAGCTGAGTAAGCTCGGCTACTATCGCGGCTCCATCGACGGCGTCGCTGGTCCTGAGACTGAAAAAGCGGTACGCTGGTTCCAGTCAGTCGACAAATTGCCGGTTACCGGTCAGCTGGATGATCAGACGTTGAAAGCGCTCGAAGTCAGCTGAGCCAAACAAATCTCACGCCAAGACGCAAAGGCGCAAAGGACAGAATGAAAAGCCGGAAACGCACGATCGGAAGGCCTAACCAAAAAGATGGTTCCGGCTTGGGAATCTCTTCCTTAGCGTCTTGGCGCCCTTGGCCGACGTAGCTAGAAGGGGGAGATGGGGCGGAGTCTGCTTGGCGTGAGAATTTTCTTTTTGAGATCTGTCCAAAACGCCGTTTGCCGTTCGTCATATTGTTGTGAATGGACGATCAACAAAACGGAGCAGGGTTCGAGGTTCTGGAAGAACCCGATACTCCACCGCGCGGTGCGACCGCACGCAGCGGGATATGACAGCAACGAGCTTCGCGCTGATGCTGCTCTTGATCGCGACCGTCGCGGCCGCGTCGGCAGATCGTCCAACCTTTTGGCTTTTATTAGGTCCGGCGCCGTTAGCAGCGGCTATCGGGATGGTTGCCTTCGTTCAACCGCGGCTGAGCGGGCGAGGCCACGAGCGAGCGCCTGGTCGCAACCTGTGAAAGGTGATCGTGGTGTATGGTTGAGCTCGGGACCCATCGGACGCACGGCTCGTAATTATTTCCAGGAGCCTGCGCACCACCCCTGACGTTTAGCCTGTCACCTTTCACCTTTCACAAGTGGCATGAGATGTTGTCATTTGTTATCTGTCATTTGTCCATTCTCACCCGATGTGCACGGTTTCCTTCATCCCGACTACTCGCGGCTTTTATCTGGCCATGAACCGGGACGAGCGAATCGCCCGGGAGGCCGGGCTACCGCCTCGGATGATTGCAGAGAAGGGTTGCCGGGCTCTCTATCCTAGCGAGCCATCAGGCGGAACCTGGATCTCGGTTAATGAACACGGAGTTTGCCTGGCGTTGGTCAATTGGCATCGCGTCGAACGCGTACCTCCGGGAGAATTAGTCAGCCGCGGTGAGGTGGTGAAGGCGTTAGCCACGGCTGGGTCCTTGTCGGGAATCGATAAAAATCTACGTGGCTTGCCCCTGTCACAAATGCGCCCCTTTCGCCTGATGGCGGTTGCCAATAGCGAACAACGAGTTGGCGAATACCGCTGGAACCTGAAAAAGGTCTCAACGCGACGGTACGGGTGGACTCGTCGCCATTGGTTTTCGTCCGGATACGACGAACAAAAAGCAACCCGCGTACGCACTCGGATCTGTCAACAAGCGTGGCGCCAAGACAACGCGGGCAGCCTGAAATGGCTCCGCGAATTGCATGCTAGTCATTTGCCGGAGCGCGGTCCCTTTTCCGTCTGCATGCACCAGGCGATGGCCAACACGGTCAGTTATACCGAGGTCGCCGTTGAGAATCAGGCAGTGATCATGATTTATAAGGCCGGCCCGGCTTGTTCAGCTGAGCGAATACACGAGGTGATTTTGGGGCAGCAGAACAAGAGCCAGGAGCCACCATCTAGGGTCTAGAAGGCGCTAGGTCAGGTCGGGCGCAGCGCCGTATACCCGCGCATTGGAGCCCTATTTCCCTTTAGTGCCTCAATAGCCCATTGATCCGCCCGGCGTCTTCAATTCCCCTTCTGCCGGCCCGACACCCTCTTGATTCATACAGGAACTCAAAGCGACCGTCGCGATGAAGAGAACCAGAAACCAGAACCGTTTTTTCTGCGTCATGGGCGACAAGATAAACAACACCGGGACCAGCGGAACAAGATTTTCTTTTTAGCGTTCCAACGTCATGACCCGCCGACCCATTTCATAAACGAACGATCTTCGACGAGAATGCACCCGGACTCATCCGCCAGGGCCACATTCGCTTTGGCTCCCGGGTCCTCCATGAGCCGGCGCCGATATTCTTCGTAAACGGCTAAGCTCGGAAAATCGATCAACGCGAGCGCCGAGTCAGTCCGACCGGCGAATTTCGTTGGCAGAAAATATCCGATCAGTTTTCCGCCGCACCGCTCAATCGGGTCCGGCCAGTTCCTGGCATATTTCTCAAAATCTGAAAGCCGATTCGGATCAATCTTATATTGGATACAAAGCGTAGGCATATAGGGTCACTCAGTTAAAAAGTATTCGCTCTTGATTTTTGCGGACTCCACGTCCCCCAATAGCCAAGCCGGATTCGTTTCGTCCTGCATGTTGGCACGTTAGGGACGTGGTCTAACCAGTTCAAAGCCGGACGCTTCGGCGCCGGCCGAACTATCCGTGCTTGTCTGGGAGTCGTCTTATGAGAGCTTGGGTAATGTCGGTGTCGACTTCAATGAGTAAGGTAGCGGCGCTGGTGGGCGATCGAGCCCGCGCAGAGATGTTATCCGTCTTACTGAGCGGCCGGGCGTTGACCGCGAAGGAATTAGCCTACGCCGCCAGAGTAACCCCCCAAACCACCAGCGAACATCTGAGCAAGCTCGTTGGAGCCGGCCTTCTCACGTTCACTACCCAAGGCCGTTTTCGCTATTTTCGAGTGGCTTCAGCAGCGGTGGGTCAAATGTTGGAGAGCATCATGACGGTGGCAGCTTCCAGTTCGAAACGAGTGCCTGCTTTCCCCGACCGCACTTTGGCCGCCGCCCGCATCTGCTACGATCATTTGGCGGGCGAACTCGGTGTCGCCATCGCGGATTCTCTCATCCGGAACGGCTACCTGATCTTAGGACCCGAAGGCGGAGAACTGACTGAGACCGGTGAGGTTTTCCTGGCCAAACTCGGGGTTGACGTCGCCGCCTCGCGACGACGCCGGCGTATGTTTTGCAGGCCCTGCATGGATTGGAGCGAACGCCGTTTTCATATCGCCGGCTCTATCGGCGCTGCCCTTGCCCAACTCTGTTTCCGTATGCAATGGGTCAAACGGATTGAGGACAGCCGGGCGTTGTTGGTGACCCCTGCTGGAGAAAACGGGCTACGCGCGAGCCTCGGCGTCTCGCAAGGCAAGTAATCAGTAAGCAGTGATCAGTAACCAGGCATCCAGGGCTGAGCTCTCCCCGCTCATCATTGCATTGATGACGCCGCCGTGTGCTTGCTTCCAGCCACGACACTTGCCAACTCCATAAAATCGGCACTGATTACTGATCACTGGTTACTACCCCGCCACCGTTCAAGACACTGACTGGTCCCTAACCGAACCACCCACCAATGCTCCCCACCCGCGACTACGCTTGGCAACTTGTCACTGAATACACCCAAAGCGATTCTCTACGCCGGCATATGCTGGCGGTGGAGTGTGCGATGCGAGCTTACGCAGGTCGGTTCTCGGAAGATCCGGAATTGTGGGGCGTGGTAGGGTTACTGCACGATTTCGATTACGAACGGTACCCGGACATCTCCGTGGAAGGTCACCCGGCAGTCGGCGCCCGGATTCTGCGTGAACGCCAGATCGATGAGACCATCGTCCAAGGGATCCTTTCGCATGCACCGGAGGTGACCGGCCGGAGACCGGAAACAAAGATGGAAAAAGCGCTTTATGCGGTGGACGAACTTACCGGCTTCATCGTTGCGGTCACGTTGGTCCGCCCATCTAAGAAGGTGGCAGACGTTGAATTGAAGTCGGTAAAAAAGAAATGGAAAGACAAAGCGTTCGCGGCGCCGGTCGATCGCGATGAGATTGCGCACGCCGCCGAGGAACTCGGCGTCCCGCTGGATGAACATATCCAGTTAGTGCTCGATGCGATGAAAGGGAATGCAGAGGCGTTGGGCCTCTGACGGGAAGGATGAGCTCCTGCTCATCCGAGGCCCTTCGGTAGCGGCGACTGTCCCTAGTGCCGCTTATGGTGCCCACCGTGAAATTTCATCAAGGCGACAAACCGGTCCTGATTCAGCGCCCAGTCGCCATCCCAGCGCTCGGATGGCGACTGCGGATTGAGACTAGATGCGTTCAGTCGCTTCGGTCAAATTTTTCGGTGATGAACACCACACCCCTCGCCGGACAGTCGCCGCTACCGGGGGGCACAGATCAGCGGGAGCTCGCCCCTACCGAACACCGAATCTTGCGCCGGTGCTATTGTTCCGTTACTCCATTACTCCATTAACCCATCACTCCCTCACTCCATTACTCCACATCCCCTTGATCGACTATGACCGACCCTGAGCCAAAACGAGTTGGAATCATCGGAGCAGGCTACATCAGCGCCGCCTATCTGAAATCGACCCTTCCTCAATTCAAGATCGTTGCTTGTGCCGATGCAATTCCGGAAAACGCGAACGCTCGGGCTGAAGAGTTCGGCATCAAAGCGATGGGTGTCGATGAGCTACTCGCGGATCCTTCGATCGAGGTGGTCTTGAATCTCACCATTCCGCAGAGCCATGTCTCCGTCAGCCGCGCAGCCATTAGCGCCGGGAAACATGTGTACTCGGAAAAGCCGCTCGGCTTGTCCCGGGAAGAAGCGCAACCGCTGCTGGATGAGGCCAAAGCCAAAGGACTCCGCCTCGGGTCCGCGCCGGATACGTTTCTCGGTGGCGGCCATCAAACCGTTCGCAAATTGATCGATGATGGCGCCATCGGCAGACCGATCGGAGGCGCCATGTTCTTCATGTATGGCGGCCCCGAGAGCTGGCATCCCAATCCTGAATTCCTCTACCAAAAGGGAGCAGGCCCGGTGTTCGACATGGGGCCCTACTATGTTACCGCGCTGGTGAATCTTTTGGGACCGGTAAAGAATGTGTTGTCGGTCGGCAGAAACACCACGCCTAAACGAAAGATCGGCAGCGGACCCCGGCAAGGAACGGAATTTACGGTTGAAGTTTTAACCTATGTGTCTGCCATCCTGGAGTTTCATTCCGGCGCAGCGGTCACCTTCACGGTGAGCTTCGATGTGACTGGCCATAACCATGGGCCCATCGAGATCTACGGCACTGCCGGATCGCTCCAGATCCCGGATCCGAACTTTTTCGGTGGTAACGTGCGTTTGATTCGAGAAGGCGGCCGCTGGACCGATATCGCTCACTCTCACAGCTTTGGTGACGGCAATTATCGAGGTATCGGGTTAGCCGATATGTCGGCAGCCATCACGGCCGGAGTTCCGCATCGGGCGTCGGGTAAATTGGCGTTTCACGTTCTCGAAGTGCTCGAAGCGATTGTGTCGAAGGCAGCCGGCGATAATTCGTTTGAGATCAAATCGACTTGCGAACGTCCGAGACCATTGGTTCCGATCCGCCCGGTGGCGGATTTTAGCTAAGGAGCGTGTCGGCGAAAGGGCGAATAGGCTAAAGGGCGCTTCAAACCGCGAAGCGCCCTTTCGCACATTCGCCCATTCGCCCTTTCTAACGTGCGACAGTACGTCCACATGGACACGCACCTCCGATCTATACATTGGAGGAAGACAGACATGAAAAAGGTTTTCGTATTTCTGGCGCTGGTAGCGGGGTTTTCGCTGGCGTCCTTGCGCGGGGACGATCAGAACCCTGGGCCGGTGGAAAAGACCGAACACACCGCAAAGAAAGTCGTTCATAAGACAGGCGAGACCGTTACCAATGGAGTGAAAGCCACGGGAAGCGCCATCTCTAACGGAACCAAGGCGACCGAGCGGACCGTCGGCAAAGGGCTGGAGAAAACCGGTAGCACAATCCGGAAAGCAGGGGCAACCCCGACACGGCATCACCGAGTAACCGTTCACCGCTCGCCCACTCCAAAGGAATCACCAGCCGCTAAGGAAAGTCCAATATCAGAACCGTCGGCCACACCTGAATCAGTCGCCAGCCCGACCGCTACCCCATAGTTCGTTCACGCATCGGCGGTCCGTTGGCCTATCGCAGCAGAGAGAATTCGCGACGATAGGCGGTCGGCGCCATCCGCAAATGGCGATGGAACAACCGGGAAAAGTAGAACTGATCTTCTATCCCGATCGCTAGCGCGACCTCTTGGATCGAGAGCTCCGTCGTTTTTAGGAGTTCGCACGCCCGATGCATCTTCAAGCGCGTGAGGAACCGCATCGGCGAAAGATTGGTCTGCCTTCTAAACGCCAAGCTGAAATGCGCCTCTGACCAACCGGCGGATCGGGCGCACTCCTTCAACGTAATGGGATGAGCGACGTTGTCTCGCATGTAACGAATGGATCTTAGGACTCGGTCTTCCGCCAAGCGCCGGCGTAGACCCGAGGATTTTTGATGTATCCGGCAGAGACCGAGCAGGTGAGTTAGGGAGGTGCTAAGACCGAGAAGATCCCGGTCGGTATAGCCGCTCAAAACGTAGCGATAGGTTTCTTCGAATGCATCGATCGCGATCGCTAAATCACCGATCCAAAACCGTGGCTCGCTCAAACTGACACCCAGCGCCTGTTGAAAAGCCGGCGCTGCGGCGCCGATGAAATGAACCCAGAAGATCGTCCATGGTTGCTCCTGATCCGCCTGGTACCGATGATGAACCTCTGGCGGCAAGATAATCCCATGCCCTTTCTCGAGGCGCCAGGTTCTCGTACCTACGCGGCAGGAGCCCGCACCGGCTAAGCAAACAATCAAAATGTATTGCGGCATCCCGTGCCGCCGCTCTACGAAGTGATACTTGGCCTGGTTGAACCCTCCGATGTGTGTTGGAAAGAGTAGCTGGCAGACCGGTAGCTCGAGGGCGTGACTGACGATTTCCGGTGGGACGACTACCAACCGTTGGCCGGGAAACCCCTCTTTGATGCGAACTCGCTGCACGCCAAATAGATAATAAGAAAGTCCATGTATTTCCAGAGATCATCTATGGGATTAGCCGCAAGTTTGAGCTAGGCATCCGATGGCAACACCAAATCTGCAAACATGGTCCAAGCGCGTGTCGAGGCCGAAGCAGTAACCGTTGAATATCCGACTTATCCGGTCAGCGAACCGGAGAAGCATCCCTTATTCTTTGAGAAAAGGGTCTATCAAGGATCGAACGGCAAAGTTTATCCCCTACCCTTCATTGACAAAGTATTCGATGTACCCCGGATCCAGCGATACCAAGCCATCCGCTTGGAAAATGAGTTCGTCAGAGTATTGCTCCTACCGGATTTCGGAGGGCGGATTCATGCGATTCAGGATAAGACGAATCAAGATTATGATATCTTTTATCATCAAAAAGTGATCAAGCCGGCCTTGGTCGGTCTGGCCGGCCCTTGGATTTCCGGCGGTGTAGAATTCAACTGGCCTCAACATCACCGCCCGGGGACCTTTATGCCCACGGATTGGGCGATCGAACACTCAGAAGATGGGTCGGCTATTGCTTGGATGTCCGAGCACGACCCGTTAAATCGCCTGAAAGGGATGCACGGTGTTCGGCTAGCCCCGGACTCAGCCCTGGTCGAGCTGCGGGTCCGCTTGTTCAACCGCACCCCTTATTTGCAGACGTTCTTATGGTGGGCGAACGCGGCGGTCAAGGTACACGCAGACTACCGGAGCTTCTTTCCTCCGGATGTTCACTACGTGGCAGACCATGCCAAGCGGGCCGTTACCTCATTCCCAAACGCCTCCGGATACTATTATGGCGTCGATTACCATAGCCGCCCGGGACGAAACGATCTGACGTCCTACGAGAACATTCCGGTCCCGACCAGCTACATGGTCGTCGATTCGTCCTATGGCTTCGTTGGCGGCTTCGATTACCGGGCGAACGGCGGGTTTGTTCACTTCGCGGATCCTTCGATTGCCCCCGGGAAGAAACAATGGACCTGGGGTCACGCCGCTTTTGGCCGAGCCTGGGATCGCGAGCTCAGTGATGATGGTGCGCCTTATTTCGAATTGATGGGCGGCGTCTACACCGACAACCAACCTGATTTCAGCTACCTGCATCCTTACGAAACCAAAACGTTTTCTCAATTTTGGTGGCCGATCCAGCAGATCGGACCCGTTCAAAATGCGAACCGGCACGCGGCCATTCGCTGCGTTCGCGGTCAAGGGAATGGTTACGAGATCGGCCTGGTGGCGCCCAGGGAAGTCGAACAGGCTCGTCTCGTTATCGAAGATGCCACCGGCGCACGCCGCGAAGAACCGGTTTCACTCCGGCCGGGGCGTTGCTGGCAAACTAAAGTGACTTTCCAGGAAGGCGCCGCGATTCGAGCCGTCCGGTTAATTGACTCCTTGGGACGCGAACTCGTTCGATACGAACCTGCCGACCAACCCCGTCCGGTTCGGTTGCCGGAGCCGGCCAGAGAACCAAAGACGCCATCGGAAATCACTAGCAGTGACGAGCTATTCCTGGTCGGCGAACATTTGGAACAATATCGGCACCCCACGCGGGACCCTGAAGTCTATTGGCAGGAAGCGGTTAACCGTGACGCCGGCGACTATCGGAGCCGAGTCGCTCTCGCCCGTCGATGTATCGGGCAATTCCAATATCAACAGGCGATCGAACATCTCGAAAAAGCGGTTCAACGGTTAAGCGATTTTCATCCTAACCCGGTAACCGGAGAAGCTCACTATTATTCCGGGATCGCCTACCGGTTCCGAGGGGAAGATAGGCTGGCAGAGAAAGCGTTGGGAAAGGCTAGCTGGGACAACGGGTGGCGGCAGGCGGCAAAGTACGAACTCGCGTTGCTGGCTTGCCGGCGAAACGATTTTGCCGCGGCGTTTGACCATCTCGGAGCTAACCACGCGGATATTTCCGAGAACAGCCTGGCCGCAGTGCTCAAGGCGATCATCACTGAAAAGAACGGCGATCAAGCAGGCAGTGCGGCGATTCTCACGACTTTGCTGCAGCGCGATCCGCTCGATCATTGGGCCAGTTATGAGCTGGCCAGGCAACAACCCGATAAGAACTTCGCCACCTTTCTCGCGCAATGTCGGAACGATGCTCAAACCATCCTCGATCTGGCTTTCAACTACATCGACGCCGGTTTTTTCCGGAGCGCCATCGAACTCGTGGAGCTGCACAAGGCGACACCGATCGCGGTACCCGCTACCCCAAACCCCGGCGCAAACACGTTAATGACTGAATTCGTGCTCGCCTGGCTGTACGCACAAATTGAGCAAAACGACCGGTCGGCGGTTTGGCTGGGCAAAGCCCAAGGGGCGGATCCAAGTTTTCTCTTTCCGTGTCGATCGCATGAGACCCAGATATTGGAATGGTCGTTGGCCCAATCGGGCTCGCGGCGTAACGCTGCCTACGGCCTTGGGAATCTCTACTACGACCGCCGGCGACACGCCGATGCCATCACCACTTGGGAAATCGGGGTTCAAGATGATCCGGCTTTTGCACCGCTCCGGCGCAACCTGGGGCTTGCTTACTGGAATCATCAGCACGAGCCGGTCAAAGCGCGGCAAGCGTACGAACGAGCGGTTGGGTTGGCGCCAAACGATGGCCGTCTGGTGTATGAGTACGATCAACTTCGCAAGAAACTAAACGATTCCCCTGCCGACCGGCTAGCCTGGCTTGAGAACCAGGCAACCGGTAGGGATGAGATCGGCGGCCCGCTCATTCGCTTGGACCTCGTCATTGGCCGCGATGACTTTTGTGTCGAGTACTTGTCTCTCTTGAATCTTAAGGAACGACACGCCGGCGCCTTGGAAATATTGGCGAAACGCCGTTTCCATCCCTGGGAAGGTGGAGAAGGCAAAGTGCTCGAGCAATATCGCATTGCTCAGGTTGCGCTGGGCCGGCAGGCGTTGGCCAGCAGCAAAGCCGAGCTAGCCCTAGAACATTTCGCCGCGGCCAGCCAACCTCCATCGAACTTGGGCGAAGAGTTTCATTATCTCCAGTCCCGCTCGGACCTTAACTTTTGGAAAGGCGAAGCCTTGAACCAGCTCTGTAAGCATCAAGAAGCGGCAGAGGCGTACATCGCCAGCGCCAACGAAGCCCAAGATTTCCAACAGATGGCGGTAAAACCGTATTCGTCATTCACCTATTATCGCGGACTCGCTTTGCTGGCATTGGAACGCACTTCTGAAGCGAACCAACTTTTTACGGCGCTTCGTGATCGGGGCCGTGAATTGCAGCAACTGCCCGGCAAGATCGACTACTTCGCCACCTCTCTCCCTAATATGTTAGTCTTTGAAGACGATCTAACCCTGCGAAACCAGATCGAAGGTAAATTTTTGGAAGGGCTGGCTTTGCTTCAACTCGAAGGCCCGGCCCCAGCCAAAGACCGGTTCCAGCAAGTGCTTGCTCTCGATCCATCCCATTACGAAGCAACTGACCAGCTCAGGATGTTAACCGCTTCAACGGCTTAGTCTTCCCCATCCCCAAAAACGTTAACCCCCAGAAATACATCATGAAAAGATTGAACGTCATTCGCGTTCTCAGTTATTGCGTCCTCGTAGGCGCCCTCATTGCATCCCTACCAGCGGTCGTCCGCGCTGATCCGGTTAAGATCGGATTCGTGGTGAAGCAACCCGAAGAACCATGGTTCCAGGATGAATGGAAGTTTGCTGAACAAGCTGCCAAAGAAAAGAATTTCACAGTCGTCAAGATAGGAGCCGAAAACGGCGAGAAAGTGATGAACGCGATCGATAACTTGGCCTCTCAGCAAGTGCAGGGATTCATCATCTGCGTGCCGGACGTCAAGCTCGGCCCTGCCGTTGTGGCCAAAGCCACGGCCGATCATCTGAAATTGATGACGGTGGATGACCAACTGGTAGATGGCAAAGGCACCGCGATCTCAGCAGTGCCGCACATGGGGATCTCTGCTCATGAAATCGGTAAACAAGTCGGCCAAGCCATCGTCGACGAGATCAAAAAACGCGGTTGGAATATGCAAGACGTCGGCGCTATTCGCGTTACCTACGAGCAGTTACCAACCGCGCATGATCGGGTAACCGGTGCGACGGAAGTACTATTGGCGGCCGGATTCCCAAAAGAAAATATGATCGATGCGCCCCAAGCCAAGACGGATACCGAGAATGCTTTCAATGCTGCGGATATCGCCATCACTAAGAATCCGCGTTTCCAAAAATGGGTCTCATTCGGACTAAATGACGAGGCCGTTCTCGGCACAGTCCGCGCGGCGGAAGGACGAGGTTTCGGCGCCGATAAGATGATCGGGGTTGGGATCGGTGGCGCTCAATCCGCAATCAACGAGTTTAGTAAGCCGAATCCGACCGGCTTTTTCGGTACCGTGTTGATCAGCCCGAAACGGCACGGCTACGAGACCTCGTTACTGATGTACGACTGGATCACTCAGAACCAAGAACCGCCGAAGTTAACGCTCACGAGCGGCAAACTGATGAACCGCGAGAACCTGAAGGAGGTACGCCAAGAGTTCGGCCTTTAACCGCAGATTAAATATCCGCAGCCCCGAAATGCTCCGGGGTAAAATTACACAGATTAACGCAGATTACGGTTTGAGGTCTGTTGGCATCGGTGAACCAAAATGCGTCTGAGGCAATAGGACTTCGGTAGGGACGAGCTCCTGCTCGTCCGGGGCTGTCCGGGCATGAATGCAGACCAGCCTTCAAAACTGATTCGCGAGTAGAAAGGAAAACAGAACTGTGGATTCCCGAGCGACCCGTTTGGCTCACCGGCGAGACTCACCTTTAAACGTAATCTGCGTTAATCTGCGTAATCTGCGGATATTATTTCTGCATCGGCGGTTCTGATGGTGAGTTCCCTGCGCTTGATTGAAATTACTAAGCGGTTCCCGGGGGTTCGGGCGCTCGATCGCGTCACGTTCACGGCGGAACCGGGCAGCGTACACGCTTTGATTGGGGAGAATGGGGCAGGGAAGTCCACTTTGCTGAGAATTCTGGGCGGGATTTATCAGCCGGACAGTGGGCGCTTGATCGTCGGAGGAACCGAACGCCATTTTCAGTCGGCGGCCAGTTCCATTGCTGCTGGGATCGCGATCATCCATCAAGAGCTACATTACGTTCCGAACCTGACCATCGCTGAGAACCTGTTACTAGGGCATTTACCCCACCGCTACGGCTTCTTTCGGCGGCGCAACGCGATCCGCATCGCCGAAGGACACCTTCGCCGAATGGGGGTCCATCTGAACCCGCGCGCTAAACTGAGAACATTGTCGATTGCGGAACGGCAAATGGTCGAGATCTGCAAAGCGCTGCTGCGAGACGCGCAGATTATCGCTTTGGATGAGCCTACCAGCAGCCTTTCTCATCACGAGACCGAGATCCTGTTTCGTTTAGTCAGAGATCTGCGCAAGCAAGGGAAGATCCTGATCTATGTCTCTCATCGTCTGGATGAGATCTTTGATTTGTGCGATTCCTGCACGGTTCTTCGCGACGGTCATACGGTGGCAACCCATCAGTCTTTGGCTGGAGTTAGTCGCGCCCAGTTAGTTGAAGAAATGGTTGGGCGAAATATCACTGATATCTACAGTTACCGGCCGCGTTCTATCGGTGGGCTTCGTCTCGAAGTTGATGGAATAACCGGCAAACAGGTTGCTCGCCCCGCCACCTTCTCTATCGGTGGCGGCGAGGTGGTCGGTTTCTTCGGTTTGGTCGGATCAGGTCGCAGCGAGTTGATGCACCTAATTTTTGGCGCGACCCGACCGCATTCCGGGTGGATCAAAGTCGACGGACAACCGATCCGCGCTCGCCATCCGATTGACGCTATCCGAAGCGGCATCGCGTTTTGTCCGGAAGATCGGAAGGAAGGCGGGATCATCCCGATTCGTTCGGTGACCGAAAACATTAACCTCACGGCTCGGCAGAGAAGCGGTCTGCGCGGTTTTTTTATCGACTTCCGGCGTGAGTTCAAGATTGCCGATCGCTTCATTGAACGACTGGGGATCAAAACGCCCAACCGCCGCCAGCCGATTCGCCTATTATCCGGTGGTAACCAGCAAAAAGTTATTTTGGCGCGATGGCTTAATCTGGCCGACTTGCGCGTGGTGATCATGGATGAACCGACTCGTGGCATCGATGTCGGTGCGAAACACGAGATCTACAACCTGATCTACGAGCTAGCCGAGCGAGGGTGCGCCGTCATTGTCGTGTCTAGCGAGTTACCAGAGCTAATGGGGATTGCCGATCGTATGATAGTGATGAGGGAGGGAGCCATTACCGCGGATATCCCGCGAGCCGATTTTGCTGAGCACCTCGTGCTGAGCTTGGCTTTGCCCGACGAACAGGTAGCATGAAACCGTTTATGAAAGCCGATCTTAGCCAGGAACCTAAGGTACAGCGGCCGGCTCAATCGGACTCAGGGTTCCGGCGTCTATCGGCATTTCTATTAGAGTACAATCTCATCTTTATCTTCTTGGCGATCTTCATCGCCCTGGCCTTTTCAGTCCGATATTTTTTCACCGTTCAGAACATGCTGGGACTGGCTCTTTCGGTGTCCCAGATCGGTATGGTCGCTTGCACCATGATGTTCTGTCTGGCTTCTCGAGATTTTGATTTGTCAGTCGGCTCAACCGTTGCCTTTGCCGGCGTCCTCAGCGCAACCGTGATCAATTTTAGCGACAATCTGTGGGCCGGCGTCGCCGCCGCGCTTTTAAGCGGGGCGATTATCGGCTGTGTGAACGGTATTATCATCGCCTATCTGCGGATCAACGCCCTGATCACAACGCTAGCGACGATGGAAATGGTCCGCGGCCTCGCTTTCATCGCTTCCCATGGGCAAGCCGTTGGCGTGAGCAATGTCGATTTCATCTATTTCGCCGGCAGCTCTTTCCTCGGCATCTCCATGCCTATCTGGATGACCCTGGCTTGTTTCGTCCTATTCGGGTTCCTGCTGAACTCGACTATTTACGGGCGGAATACTCTCGCCATCGGTGGCAATCCCGAAGCCGCTCGCCTGGCCGGGATTCACGTTGAACGGATGCGCGTGGTGATCTTTCTGGTGCAAGGCTTGGTGGCTGGCTTGGCCGGTGTCATCCTGGCTTCCCGCATCACCAGCGGGCAACCGAACTCGGCACAAGGATTCGAGCTGAACGTCATCTCAGCGTGTGTCCTGGGTGGAGTTTCACTGAAAGGAGGAAGCGCAACCATCTCGGGGGTGATTGTCGGCGTCTTCATTCTGGGCACCGCAGAAAACGTGATGAACCTGCTCAATATCGACGCCTTCTACCAATATCTGGTAAGAGGCGCGATCCTGTTAGCGGCCGTTGTCGTCGACCAACAACGGACTCGTGGCGAGTGAGATTGAATTTATGACTCCGCTTGCTATCAAAGCGGAGTGAAGGACTCGCGCCAGAGTGATCCGGAGGAACCGAGCGATCGTCACAAGGTCTTTTGGGTCTACGCCTTAGTGCTGGGAGGCGGGGTTGTGATCTTTTTTCTTGGCGGGTTGCTGCTGCGCAATCCAGACCTGCCGTCCTACTTATATTCACAAGTCAGTAGCTGGCTGACTAATCACAACCAACCGGGTTCCGGCGGGCAGCGACTTCCGCCTAAAACCGCAGAAGATTACCTCGCCCTTACGAACTACGATGTGAGGACGTTGACCCCGGCGCAAAAAACGATCGCTCTGGCCTTGGCAGACTTGACCGGCGCGGCCGCTGACAGTGAGGACCGGTTAATTCACCTTGCACAAATCGTCCGAAACGATCTGCCTAGCTTGAGATCGGCTGATGCCATTGCCGCTTACTTAAAGATTCGAACCGAGGCAACCAAACTGCTGGATGCCGCCGATCGGCAAAAGGACTTGTTCGAGAATCTGGAATCGAATTTGGCGGCTCACCTGGAAAAGAGCGGACTTAGCGAAGATATGGCTAAACAGGTCGCCCACCTTTTTTATGAACGGACCCCCGGCCAGAAAGCGGTGGATGAAGCGGCGCCACTGCAGAAATTGGCCACCGAACTTTTAGCAGTAGCCAATCTATTGTCGGAAACACCCGGTAAATGGGCGGTCTCCCCGGACGGAGCCATCTGGTCAACGGATAAGAAGCTGGATGCAGAATACAGGGCGCATCGGGCGGCGTTAGACGCAGCGGCCGAAAAAAGTAATCAGTAAGACAGTCCCGAAGCGCCGATGGACCACCCCTGCGGAGGGGCGCTGCCATCGGCGGTCGCAGGGTCACGCGTTTGACGACGCAGAACGGGTGCAGAAACCCAGGGCGTGACAAAGGCGGCGCCCTTAACCTGTGGCAAAGCCGAGGGTTTGTCGCCATCCACGACATCGGCATATCATGGGTTCCGGGCGTCGCGTCTCACCACGCGCCATGTGTATTCGGCGTTTCAAGAAGGCGGTATCGTGTAGAGCTGCAACCCCGGAATGCAACGCTCCTCCGATTGGCTGTTGGGCCATCAGCGCTCCGCGCCTGCCTTGCTGACTACTTCTCGACCCACCGACAGATTTGGCAGCCCACGAAGCGGCTCCCCTCCCCCGGTTCAATCGGACGAGCGGGAGCTCGTCCCTACCGCCTACCTCCCAATCGCCGTCTTCAGCTGATCAACAACCTCGTCCAGTTTCTCATCACTCATATTCGATACCGCGATGTAATTGAAGCCGGTCGCATGCCAGGAACAGACTGCGTTCCCATTGATGGTCCAACTTTTCTCTGGAATCGCTTTCCCGGCGTCAGGCCATACGAAGACGGTGAACAGGTCTTTGTCCCGCTTGTAAGTGAGCGCAGCCACCTTGTGATTGTCGATGACGTCGAGACGGCCGCCTCGCATTTGGAAATTCAGGCCGGGCAACGCCACCGGTGGCGAAAAGTCGAGTTTGCCGGTTAGCCAGGGTTTAACGACGGCCGGATCTGGTGAGACTACATCGCACACCCGCTCCAGTAAGGCCGCCCGCTTAAAGTTCGCGACGGCTTGATTGGCAATGTTCTTCTCCTGGTTAGGAAAGAGAAGGAGCCAGCCGAGCGCCAGGCATGCTACCAACAACGCGGCCGCATAGAGCCAAGGTTGGCGAACGAACGCGATGATGTTCGATTTTTTCTCCGCCTCTAATCTGGCTAACACTTTCCCCTTTAACCCCGAAGGCGCAGGATAGTGGGGCGCGTTGGCCGTAAAGAACGCACGGAAACGGCGCAATTGCTCTAACTTCTGCCGGCACTCGGGGCACCCGGCCAGATGTTCTTCCAGCTCGGCGCGCTGGGCGGGCTCAAGCTCTCCATCCAGGTAGGCGTCTAGAAACCGATCGGCTTCCTCACAGTTCATCGTCGACTTCCCCCGGTTGAAATTGCGCGAGCTCTTGTTGTAAACGGCGCCGTGCTCGACTCAAACGTGACATCACCGTTCCCAACGGCAGCCGGAGCTCCGTTGCCATCTCTTTATAAGACCACCCTTCAAACTCGAACAGGACTAGTACCTCACGGAAATCGCTCGGAAGCCGGTTCAGCGCTTCCTCCAACTGTTCACGGCGTTTTTCCTGAGATACCTCGGAAGGGACCTCTTCGACCGGAATCACGTGAGACTCTTCGTCAAACGGGATCAGCTTATCTTCCGTAGAGTGCCGCTTGATCCAAGTGTAGGCCGTATTCCGGACAATCGTCAGCAGCCAGGCCCGCGGGTTTTCTCCCCTAAATCCGGCGAACCCTTTGAACGCCCGAACATACGCTTCTTGGACGATATCCTGAGCGTCCTGATCCCCGCTCACCAGCCAGCGAGCCAGGTTATAGGCGGCATCCAAATGAGGCAAGAGAAGCTCTTCGAAGCGGGAGGCGTTGCCCATTTATACAGAGGATTCGGGGGGTCGAAGTTTATTCCAGCGGTCGAATATCTAACGGTTACTATAATCTAGCAAATCGCACGATGCCAAGCCCAAGCCACGGTACCGTTCGTTTACCGCGGCTCCGATCACGAACATCAAACCAATACCGGACAGCACAGACTCTCCTGCGGCGAAAAACGTATTGGTCCAGGTGCACCGGGCGTGCCAAAAGGCCTCGCTGCACCGCTGTTGTCTCCGGCCCATGATAAAATGTGAGCGGCTCTATCCGATTCGGTTTACGTCGCCAGGTGGAGGGAATCCCGGCGACACCGAAAGGAGAAAGCCGCTCAACGCTTGGTCTAATCACCAACACTTAGTCTCTGGTTAGCTCAAACACCGTTAGCGCGTTGGTGGAGTCATTTACAGCTGCGAAGTCCACGGCGCTCGTGCCCGCTGGTTGGACTGCGATCCCGAACGCTGCGCCCGCCGTTGAATCGAGCGCGAACTCACCAATGAACGTCCCGGTCTTGGTGAACTCCACGATTTCACTCTGGTGAGCCGAGTCCGGGTTGACTGCGTCACCTTGACTGCTGATCAGATGCCCGTTTGGAGCCAGGGCGAGGCCAAGTGGACCATGCAGATGCGCGGCATCTTGATAGATCACTGTTCCGGTGCCGCTGGACGACATCGCTTTGGCTGCGCCTAAAACCCCAAAGATTTCGTTATCCTCGGTGGACGCAACATAGAGCACATCAACAGACGGGTCATAGGCCAACCCGGTTGGACCTAACACTAAGGCAGCGGAATTGAGCCCAAACATATACCCGGATGCGACCTGCACCATATCGACGATGGTCACTTTGCCGCCGCCCGTCGCCAGATCGATTCGGGTAACTGTCCCGTTAAGGACGCACGAAACGAACACCTGCGCCGTGTTGCCCTTGTCCACGACCGTCAAATCCCACGGACCATCTAGTAAGGTCGAGCTCGTGAGCGTTTTAACGACGTCTCCGTGTGCATCGATAATAATCAGTGATCCTTGTAACGGCATGCCGCTCGAATTGGTTGGCAGATTCCCGACGATCACAAACCCGCTCGAAAGGACTCCAAGTGCCGTGGTCAGACCCAGGGGAGCCTTTCCCTTGAAGAACAGGGATTGGGCGCCATCCGGTCCGACACTTACGATCGTGGTCCCGGTTCCCTGCGCATTGCTTTTGGCATTGAAGTTCGATACTAAGACGTCGCCTGGGGCTAAAGGTCCGCCGGTCGGAAAGTTAGCCGGCACAAACGCTACTCCGTACGGGTTCAGATCACCATTCTTAGGAATGGTGCTGGCTTGAACCGGTACCAGTCGGTTTTGAGTGTCGTCCGCCCGTCCTTGCTGGAACGATACAAACCCAACGAGGGCCACGATAAAACCGGCGCCTACTGAGCGCCGCAGAGTGCTTGCTAAGAACCCACTATTGCCTGCTGCAGCGGGTTTCACTCCGCCTAGATCTGTCAATTTTGGGACGCCGGGTTGGCGGCGCCTGAGCTGGTCTCGCATTTTTCTTTCGCTGGATGACCTGATCAGGACATCGTGAAGCGACCAGGAAGAATCTCTTCGGCGGTTGCTCCTCCGACTTACCTGATCAAGATGGTTTCATCACAAATGACAATTGGACGACAAAGCGGCCAGTTTTCTGACCGCTTTCCCGCCCCGCTATGGTTTCAGAGGACAACTCGCCCTCTCGTAACCCTTAGACTGCGATCACTGCGAAATATTCCCGAGAATCGGTTGGGACGAGAAGGTGACTCGTGATTGGTGGACCAACACATCGTACGCGCGAAACCCATGTGCAGGAACGTCGTGAACAATGGGACGAATTAACCCGTGATCGCGCACACCCCACCGAGGCGTCATCGCCGGGCGTGCGCTCAATCGGATGAGCGGGCTTGTCCTCCGACCTGTCCGACGAGGCCTTGGCGAAGTCGGAAGCCTTGGCGAAGGAGGGAGCTCATCCCTTACTGACCTTTAGCCCCGGGCGCCGGCCTCAACCGGCTGGCCAGCGACACGATGCTGGCGAATAATCAGAGGCAGAACGGCGGAAACCAGCATGATCAAGGCAATCACCACTAACGCCGCATCATATTTGCCCGTTGACTGGCGAATATTTGCGATGAGCAACGGTCCGAATACTCCGGCAAATCCCCAAGCGGTCAGCATCAATCCGTAAATCGAACCGACCCATTTCGGACCGAAGAAATCTGCGGCAAATGCCGGCATGGTGCCGAATCCGCCCCCGTAACAACTGATCACAATGAAGCAGATGGTCGCCAGCGCGGTGAACTCGCGTTGAGACGGTAAAACGAAGAAAAGGATCGCTTGGATCAGGAACATGATGAGAAAGACGTTCCGTCGTCCAATTGCATCCGAGAACCATGCCCAAAGCAATCGGCCCAGACCATTGGCAATCGAGATCAGTCCGACCATACCGGCGGCGATCCCGGCGTTCACTCCGCTGATTTCCTGCGCCATCGGGGACGCCTGGGAGATAATGCTGATACCCGCAGTCACGTTCAAAAAGAGCATCGCCCAAAGGACGTACCACTGCCAGGTGGAGAGCGCTTCCTTCAGGGTATAGTCCCGGGCTTGCAGTTGTTCCTGTTGTTTGGCTGAAGGTTGCCAACCTGCCGGTCTCCATCCGTCGGGCGGGTTGCGCATAATCGAGGAACCAAGTACGACCATCACCAGATAAGCAGCTCCTAGGATGGCAAGCGTGTTCAACAGGCCGACGCTTACAATCAACTGTTGAGCCACCGGCGCGGTAATCAAAGCCCCGGCGCCGAACCCGGCGACTGCCAACCCGGTAATGAAACCGCGCCGGTCCGGGAACCATTTCACCAGGGTCGCTAAAGGTACGATATACCCCAGCCCGAGCCCTAACCCGCCAAGGATTCCATAGCTAAGCCACAGAATCCAAATGTTGCCGTTTGCCAGACCGGATAAACCGACGCCTAACCCGTAACAAATCCCGGCGGTAATCCCCACAATTCGGGGTCCCACGCGGCGCATCCAAAGCCCGCCGATAAAGGCGGCGAAGCCCAGCACCAGTATGGCCAGCGAAAAAGCCCAGGTCACATCCGAGATTGACCAGCCGAAGGTTTTGCTTAACGGAATCCGAAATACGCTCCAGGCATACACCGCGCCTAAGGCAAGCTGCATTAATATGCCCCCGCCCGCTAGCAGCCACCGATTGGGCAACCCCTGATTTGTTGTGTCTTCAGTCATAGAAATTCTTTAAGGGTTCAAAATCAGCTCCCGTTTAGCGCCCGCCTCAACCGGCTCCACCGAAGCCCAAAACTCTTTGTAGGCGGGAATCTTTGCGAGTGGCGAACGGGCTTGCGGATCTACCAGTATGTTGCCTTCAGGCCAATGGACTTCGATCGTCCCGGCAGCGATATCGGTGACCAACACCTCGCCGGCGTACAGTCCAAAATGGTTGCGTAAGCTAGCCCGGTCACCGGTTTTAAGCTGCAAACGGGTCGCGTCGTCTGGGTTCATCATGATCGTGTCGCGCGTCGCCGTGGTGCTCGCGTCGATGTCCTCATGAACCATGCTGTTAAACTGTTTGCCGCGCCGGGTGACCACCCGGAAGGCTCCCGGAGGCACCTCGATTTGCGGCGGGGTCACTGTTTTGAAGTGCGCTTTTCCGTCGGGAGTGGCGAAGGTCCAGTTCGCGCATAGCATCGGTCCGCCGATTTGAAAATCGTCACCCTTTTTCTTCAGGTTTATTATTCCGTTATATGCGGGTATAGCCGCGGCGATTTCTGTTCGCACCGCCTCCGTCCCATCAAAGTTGAGGTGGTCAGCTAGCTCGGGCTTAGCTAATCGGGCTATTTCTAAAAAGATTTCCCACTCCGACCGAGCTTCGGCAATTCGAGGACCCGGGATCTCCGGGCTAAAGATAACCCGCCGTTCGGTGCTGGTTTCGGTTACTCCGCCGGGAATTTCGTATCGGGTTGTCGCCGGCAGGAGCATTACCGTATCCGCTGGCTCGAGAAGCATTTGGGACGACAACACGATATCCTGATGAACTCGCAACGGAATCCGTTCCAGCGAACGTTCGACCGCCACGGGATCCGGCATCACTTCGCGGAAATCGCCGCCCATGGACCAGAGCAGATCGAGATCCCCTTTTCGCGCCGCATCCAACATCTCGGGCATCGTCATACCCGGTTGATCCGGAACTGCGAACCCCCAGAGCGCGGAAAACTTCGCCGCGTTATCTTTGTTAATGGCCAGGCCCCCTGGAAAAGCCGTAGCGTAAGCACCCATCTCCGCGCCGCCTTGAACGCCGGAATGACCACGAATCGGCATCAAACCGCAACCTTCCCGGCCGACAAATCCTTTAGCCAAGGCAAGGTTGATGATCGCGTGCACGTTGTTTTCGCCGGTGGTGTGCTGGGTGATCCCCATACCCCAGACGAAGACGGCCCGTTTAGCGTCAGCCACCATACGAGCAAATTCTCGCATCCGATCTCGGCTGACTCCGCTCGCAGCCTCCAACTCTTCCCAGGAAGCTGCTTCCAAGCTCTTCTTCACGTCGTCGAATCCGACCGTGTGATCACGAATGAAATTTTCATCCACCCAACATTCGCCAATCACATGTTTCAACGTGCCGTTCAGGAACGCTAAATCGCCGCTGGCGCACACTTGAAAAAATTGTTCGGCAACTTTGGTACCGAATAGCGCACTTTCGACATCGGAAGGAACCCAATACCGTTCCATAGCCGGCTCACGGTAAGGATTGACCACCGCCACTTTGGTCCCCGCTTTCCGAGCATAAAAAAGATACTTCATCATGACCGGCTGATTGTTGGCGACATTGCTGCCGAAAAACACAACCAGGTCCGTGCCGATCAAGTCGCTGTAAGAACAAGTGGTCGCCGCCGCTCCGATTGCGGCTTTCAACGCAAAGGTGCTTGGAGAATGGCAGATCCGCGCCGCGTTATCGATATTGTTCGTTCCCAGCGCCCTGACCGCTTTTTGGGCGGCATAGTATGTCTCATTCGGAACGCCCCGGCTGGTCATATAAAAGTAGAGCCGGTCCGGGCGGCTGCTTTTGATCTTTTCACTGATCTCACACAAAGCCTGATCCCAGGAAATTCGTTTAAACCCCGCCTCTCCACGCCGGCGGACCATTGGATGCGGCAACCGGCCTAAGGCCCGAAGATCCCGCGACCGCATCGACTTCAGGCCGCTGATATCCGCGAGAATGTTCGGGTCCAGCGCCGGCATGGTGTTAAGCCGGAGCAAACGCAGCCGAATATTACAGAGATGGAGACTGTTCATGGTCCAGTCGGTCATCCCACTGGTACCCAGAGAGCATCCATCACACACCCCATCGTTCAAAATTCGATAGGCATACGCGAGTTGATCCCGATTCTCCCAACCCGCCCGGAATACTTCCCAGTAATTGTTAACGTGTTGTTCGCCTAGGCCGAATGGCTTCGGGTTTGCCCATAGCTCAGGCATCCAGCGCGTTGGAACCGGGCGAACCGAGCGCGGCACTTTTGGCTTTTGCATGTGTGAACAGCCGCCAGAGCGATTGGGGGGGACCGGCAACTGTACGAGAGAATAGTATCAGGGGCGGGGAGATCGGCAAGGAGTTCAGGAGTTCAGGAGTTAGCGTGGGGCGTCCGACAAAATTGCAAGGCAAAACGGCTTTTCCGTTGTTAAACCACGGAAAATCCAGGAGGCGACCCTTGGTCCGGCGTGCAGCAAGACGGCCTCCTGAACTCCAGTAACTCCTGAACTCCTTCTCTTTTGGCTTTACTGTACTTGCCAGCCGGTTTTTTTTACATTGCTCTATGAGTCAATCCCCTACAGCCGCTTCTACGGCGCGCCGGCGCCGGCGGAAAGATTCTCGGGAAGCAATTCTCAATGCCGCCGAACAGATCGTGGCTCGCCATGGGCCGGCGTCGTTAACCCTGGAGAGCGCGGCTGCCGAAGCGAACGTCAGTAAGGGGGGCCTTTTCTATCATTTTCGGTCTAAAGAAGTGTTGTTACAGGAGATGATCCGGCGCGCGCTGCGTCAATTAGGGGAAGAGCGCGAGAAGGTAGCCGATTCGCTTTCCTGTGAACGGAACGCGATCATGAAAGCTCACATCATCGGAACTCTCCGGCATCTGGAGGGCCAAAGACCGGTACTGGCCGCCGTGGTTGCGGCGATCGCGAACAACCCGAAGCTGGTCGATCCGATGCGTGAATCTTTCAAAGACGATTTTCAGGCGCTCTGCCTGAACCTCTCTCTCAGCATGGAAGACACCGCGATTCTGTTCTTAGCCGCTCAAGGCTTACTGCTGCTGGAGCTGCTTCATCTCTCCTTCTTGACCCCGAGCCAAATCCGAAAGGTAACAGAACGAATGCTCCAACAGGTCGAGAAGCTGGGTTGAGGATTCAGGGTTGAGAGTTGCGGGTTACGAGTTGCGGGTCGCGCGTTGTCCCGTGGCGCAGATTTCCCGGTAGGGATGAGCTCCCGCTTCATCCGCGAGGGCGAAGCAGCACCAACGCTGATCGCCGTTATTTAAGGAGTCCTAGGCCTACAGCCTAGATGTCGTCCGGATTTCAGACCCGCCGCGGCGGGTATCAAATCCGACACACTCCTAGGCTCATAGTCTCGGCCACTGGTTTTGGTTCGTCCTCGCGGATGAGCGGGAGCTCATCCCTACCGACCCGTAACCGGCGACTCACCCCTATTCTCAATTGACATGACGACGGGACTGCCTACTATACCGGTTGGCTGGTTTAGTTATGCGGAGCTGTTGTCCAGCTTCGCTCTTAACCTGCGTCGTCGTCTCACCCCCCTAATATGAAAAAGCTCATCAATTCCCCCGAGAACGTCGTTCTCGAGTCGATCTCCGGCCTGGGCGCCGCATTCCCCGATCTGATCAAGGTCCATTTCAACCCAAACTACATCGTCAGAGCTGATGCCCCGGTTCAAAACAAAGTCGGTATTGTTTCCGGCGGTGGCAGCGGTCACGAACCAATGCACGGAGGGTTCGTCGGGAAAGGAATGCTGGATGCCGCTTGTCCAGGCGCCGTCTTTACCAGTCCGACTCCAGACCAGATGCATGAGGCTACCAAGGCGGTGAATGCCGGCAAAGGCGTCCTGCACATCGTCAAGAATTATACCGGCGACGTTATGAACTTTGAAATGGCAGCCGACCTGGCTCGAGGAGAAGGCACTGAGGTCGAGGCGGTCGTTATCGACGATGACGTCGCTGTTAAAGATAGTCTCTATACAGCAGGCCGGCGCGGAGTCGGTACCACGGTCCTGGCAGAAAAAATCGTCGGTGCGGCTGCCGAGCAAGGCTGCAGTTTAAAAGAGGCAGCCGCTCTTTGTCACAAGGTAAACGCGCACGGCCGCAGCATGGGCATGGCCCTCACCTCCTGCATCGTACCCCACTTCGGTAAGCCGTCGTTCGACTTGCCGGAGGACGAAATGGAAATCGGTATTGGTATCCATGGCGAGCCCGGCAGACAACGCCTGAAACTGAAGCCAGCCGATGAGATCACCGAGATGTTGCTCAATCCGATTGTGGAAGACCTCCCTTTCCAAAGCGGCGACAACGTGCTGCTCTTCGTCAACAGCATGGGCGGCACACCGTTGGTCGAGCTTTTTATTGTGTACCGGAAAGCCCACGAAATCCTGACCAAACAGGGAATCAAGGTTACCCGAAGCTTCGTCGGGCCATACATTACGAGTCTTGAGATGGCTGGCGCATCGATCACTCTACTCAAGCTTGATGATCAATTGACCAAGCTTTGGGACGCACCCGTACACACTCCGGCACTGCGTTGGGGAGTTTGAAGGGACAGTAAAGCAGTGATCGGTGATCAGAAAAGGAGCTAGGATATAGGGGCTACAAGCTAGAAGGTCGTGACGCTGTTCGCTGACTGCAAATCTAACGACCATCAAGGCGGGCTTTCGTCCGCCTTGATGGTGCTGGTAAAGACGGTTTAACCAGAACGCTTGGTATGCAGCTACGCGCCACCTCAGCGGCTCCAACTGCGCCAGGCAAGCCGCAGCTAAATCTATGGAGCGTCCGAGGCTACGTCGGACAAGTCGGCCATGCTGCATACCGCTTTAGTACGTGCTAACCCTCAAACTGCAGATACGCCAGAGGCGGGTGACATTCTGGAGCCTCGCCCCACCAGAAATGGGTCCATGACGACAATCACCGCAAACCAGATCATTGCTTGGATTGAACGTTATTCGAATCGCATCGCCGAAGAGAAAGACCTGCTAACCAAGCTGGACTCGGACATCGGTGACGCGGATCATGGAAACAATATGCATCGCGGCTTCCAAGCGGTGCTGGCTAAGAAAGCCGAGTTACAAGGAAAAGATATTGGCGCTCTTCTCAAGATCGTTGCCATGACCTTGATCTCGACCGTCGGAGGTGCTGCGGGTGCTCTGTATGGAACCTTCTTTTTACAAGCTAGCAGCGTGACG
>Ga0185299_10002732_pt1 | contig 26002 bp, 17 predicted proteins | sample PaiPotPPA55metaG_FD_128002 | JGI IMG/M metagenome (GOLD analysis project Ga0185299, IMG submission 128002) | Iron sulfur acid spring bacterial and archeal communities from Banff, Canada, to study Microbial Dark Matter (Phase II) - Paint Pots PPA... ...
GTGCAGGCGGTTCATGACGCCAGGAATCTCCAATTTGTCCTGCATTCGGTCTTTGAGAGCTTGGGTGATGACTGCCTGCGGGTAGCGATGCGCAGGAAATGCCGTGCCTACAGATGCAATACGCATGATGAAACAACCTCTCGGGGAGATGCTGACGCCTAACCATCAACAATCAATATTTGGATTTGGCAGGGAGGTCGAACAAAGCTGTCGGGCTGGACTAGCATCCAAGCCACTGGGGAGACGCTTGGCCGAGTATAGTCAAAAAAGGTTGCCTGGTGCCACAAGGTTTATTAACTTTAGTTGTATTCCTTCGACGAGTCTATTTCCGGTATAATGCCCTCCCAATTAAGCAGAGGAACGGGTAGGCGCCAAAGTGCGACCTGAAGAATCGGATAACTTTCATTTGTCTGGAGGAAGGCCGCCTAAATAATAAACACTTCGACTGGGAGCGGATTGCACCATTCGTTCCAACGCTGGATTTGGAAAACGCCGCACATAGGGAGGCGCCCAGCCGATCTGGTCTCCAGTGATTGTCTTTGGCACCTCCTGTTGCACGCCTGTGGCTCTGGCGAAGGGCGCAGGATCCTGGATGCCGGCTACCGAGAAGTTGACAAGCCGATGAATCGCTCCGTTTGCGTGAGCATATAGATCAAGCTGATTTGCTTCCCCAAACTCTGCAAGCAGGACGAGAGGTGCAAGGGCATAAAGATGATAGTGCAAGGCTCGGCCACCTCGGGCCATCTCTAAGGGCAGGGCTCCGCCTGGCTGTATCTGATCGACTCCGTTGTCGTAAGTTGCCATCGCCCAATCGAAGTCTTTGCGATCATCCGCTGCCACCCCGATCGCGGCGAGCTCGACTCCAGCCCAGTAGAGATGGTTATTCTGACCGTCTCCATGTCCTACTTTTTTGTGAGCGTCATAATAACTTTTCGTCTGTTCTCCAACGCTCTGCATCCACTTAGCGATAGTCTGCGTTTCTGGTGACGTCGCAATGCTCGTTTCCCGGACCTTCAGATAAGCGATCGCAATCGCGCCAACAACCCAGCCCTGCACGTAATACGCCTGGTTGGAAGACATTTTTCCTGCAAGTGAGTGTTCCTGCGCCAAGGTCAGGATTTGGTTCATTGCACATTGAGCGGCCTTACGTGAGCCTGTGGTGCGGTAGTCGTCTGCCGCCTTGACGATCGCCATACCAACACTTTTCACTCCGTCACTCGATTTGCGATAGGCCTCCTGCCGCGCCGGGTCGATGATGGAGTGGGTTGGATCGTCCAGTCTGTAGAAACCGTCGGTTACCAGATCAGGAGCAATGTGAGCGATGGCCGGGCATGCGTACGCTGCTTCGGTTGCTGCAACATGCTTCCCATCCCACGGTGACTGTAATTGTTTCGCCGGAGCAGCGAAAAGGAAGGAAGCGCCGGTTCCGAAGAGAATCGATAGAACTGCGCAGTTGGAGTACCGAATAGCGTTGGAGGTGATAGCCAACGAGCGCCGAACGGGCTTATTCATTTTATTTTCCTTTGGCGAATCTCTTTTGCAGGCAATGTAAGCGTTCATATTCAATTTGGTTTTAAAAGGCCACCCATGCGGGTGGCCCTTTCAGACAGATCGGTTATGAAGAGAGTTAGAAGAAAACGCGCGCAGACACCTGCATCTGGCGATTCGGTTGCGTGTTGGTGATCTTGCCGAAACCAGACGAGGAAGCGAAGGTTGCCGTGGTTCCAACCTCAGTTACCGCGAGTGATCCGCTTGGCGCCTGGAAGTTTGTATGGTTGATGACATTGAAAGCATCGACACGGAACTGGAAGTTCAGGGATTCCCATATCTTGAAATCCTTCGAGACCGAAGCATCGAAGTCGGCTTCGCCAGGCGCACGGTTAGAATCGCGTGAAACGTTACCGAAGCCCGTAGCGACGATTCGCGTTCGTACGCCATTAATGGTGTTGTAAACCGGTCCGGATGGCGTGAGCGCAAAGTTCGCGTTGGTCTGCGGACTATCGAAGTATTGCAGCGCTGCTCCATTCAGGGTTGGATGCGACAGTTTGAGGAGCCGGGGATCTCCGTTGGGGCGCTGCGATGCGCCTGGGATCTCACCGCTCTGTGTGATATTCACAGGCAGCCCGGTGTGGCCCACGAAGACCGGCGAAATATGCCAGTTACGCAGCCACCACGGACCGGCAGTTGTGTAGATCATAGCGATGTTCAGCACGTGCTTCGAGTCGATGTTGCTGGGGGCAAAGTCATGGGTGAAGTTCGGACCAGCGACAGGATATTGCGAGTTTGCTGTTCCACTCGGTGCCGAGAAGTTGTAGATGGTGCTGCCATCGTCCATGCTCTTGGAGTAGCTGTAGTTCGAGAGAACGGCAAGCTGTTTGTTGAACTGGCGGCTGACCGATACCTGCAATCCGTTGTAGTTGGAGCTTCCGATGTTGCTGTTCACGGTAAACGCTTTGAGATTCGGGAATTGCAGCGCATTTTGTGTTGCGACGCTGGAGTTGGCAAGTGTTACCGCATCCACTGACGAGAGGGGAACCTGGTTTTCGTTCACGTTATAGGAGAGGTGGACTGCGTGGTTTCCGACGTAGTTGACCTCAAGCGTAAGTGCGAGAGGCAACTGACGCTGGAAGCCAATATTCCACTGCTGCACCAACGGCATGTGACTCTGGTCGTTGAACGAGATCTGGGGGCTGTACGGGTTGTTAGCTGAGGAACCCACTAAAGCGGCAAAGGGATTTTTCAGATTTGGAGGCGTCGCAAGCTGGATGCCCTGCGAAAGAGAGAGGGGCTGAGCGACTCCCGTTCCCAGGTTGTTGGTGGTGATGGTATTGTCAAATCCCGGATAGGCAAGCTGGCCGCCGAGGTTCTGGAAGATGGTGCCGTAGAAGGTGCCGAACGCTGCGCGGACAACTGTCTTCTCGTCGACGCTATAGGCCAAACCGATTCGTGGCGAGATGTCGGCCTTCGGCGTGGTGATATTGAGCGAACGGGAGACGCCATTAAGACCGGCCGCCAGCAACTGCCCGGTTGCAGGGTCAATACGGCTGTAGATGTTGGTGGCGATCGTCAGCGGCGACTCATACTCATAGCGGATTCCCAGGTTGAGGGTCAGCTTAGGCGTAGCCTTCCAGTCATCCTGGAAGAAAACGCCGAAGTTATAGTTGCGCCTGCCGGTCGGTGGTTGGGCCTGCTCGTAGCTTGTGGTCTTGATCTTGCCGAGAAGGAAATCCGCGATTTGCGTGTTCGGAGTTCCGGAAGCTCCGTGATTCGTAATAGAGCCGTCGAACGTGAAAAGTCCTTGTGGGGTAGTGGCTGGATTGAACGAGTTGAACTCGTTCTTGCGAAGCGACGCGCCGACTTTGAAAGTATGGGGGCCGTATGTCTTCGTAATCGTGCCGAAGGGAGTGTAGGTGTTGGTGATATTGACCTGATTTGTGTTGGTATCCGCGCCGATGTTGCTAAACCCAAAATTATTGCTGGTGTTATCTTGAGCGATAGGGCTCGCGGAGATTTGTGGGGTCTGGTCCAGGGGCAGCGACGCAATTCCAAGCGTGGCTCCCGCATTCTGGCCAGTTCCCGGAGGATTGCGAAGCACCACGTTGCGGAAGAAGCCCATGTTCAAATCCATGACCAGGGTAGGGCTCCACACGCGCGTGTAATCCACTGAAGGCAGCCATGCGTTCGTGCAACTGCAATCGTAGTTTGTATTAAGCAATGGACTGTTGTAGCTGACATATTGTGGCGACGTGTTGGTGAAACGGTAGACGTTGAAGCTGAGCCTGTCTTTGGCAGTTACGGCTTCATCGACGCGCACCACTATCTTTTGAGTATGCGTTGTCAGGTTCTGCAATGAGGTCCAGTTGCCGGTGTAACGGTTGTTTACTAGATCGTAGGTGCCGATCGTATTCGGAAGAGGCAGAAGAGCAAGTATCTTCGCCGTGGCGGGATCGATCGGGCCAATCTGGTTATTCGTGAACGCCGGCGTCTTTAATCCGCCAGGCTGAAAAATCGGTCCTGGGGAGTTGGAGAGATCGCCCTTACGCTGTGCGGCAGTAGGGACCGTCTCTGTCACAAGCGTCGGGTTCGGCGAGATCGTGCGGTCGTAGTTGACGAAGAAGAAGGTTTTGTCGTGTCCGTTGTAGAGGTGGGGTATCCGAACCGGGCCACCAAAGGAGCCACCTTCCTGGAAGAAGCGGTCGCGGTTGCGCGGTGTGACCGCTCCGGTCGTAGAGTTGATGGTGTCCTTGTGGAAGTACTGGTTGGCGTCGAGCGCCTCATTGCGTAACAGGAAGTAAAGATTTCCGTGATAGGTGTTGGTGCCGGAGATGGTGTTTACCGAGATCACGGCACCCGAGGTGCGGCCATATTCGGCCGGCGCATTGGTAGTAAGGACGCGGAATTGGTCGACACCATCCGGCGACGGCAGCGTAGCCGGTGTTCCGGTCGAGGCGACGATCGTCGAAACGCCGTTGAGCAGCACCTCAGTGTTTAGGGTGCGGCTGCCGTTGATCGAGAGTTGCGAGGTCGAGGGCTGATCGGCGGCGCCTCCATGCACTACGCCGGGGATGAACGCCAGCAGATTTTCCGTGGCACGCTGCTGCAATGGAATGTTCTGGACTTCCTGCGGCGCAATCAGCGTCGAGACGTCTGACGTGCTGCGGTCCAGCTGTTCGCCTCTGGCTTCAACCGTGACTACTTCGGTCGCCTCGCCAACCTGCATGTTGACGTTCACCGAGGCCACCTGCGCGACGGTCGCGACCAGGTCGTCGATGACCGCATCCTTCAGACCGGAGGAGTGAACCGTTATTTTGTAGGTTCCGGGGATGACCTGGGGCGCAACGAAGGCGCCGGCGGAATCGGTTTTCCCGTTGAAGACGGTCACACCCGTATTTTTGTTGACGATAACGACCTGAGCGTCCGAGACAAGAGCGCCGGAGGGATCGAGAACCTGGCCGCGAATGGTCGCGTTGGTATTCTGCGCGTACGCCACGTCCGCGCTGGGAACGAGAGACGGTAGCGCAAACCATCCGGCAAGAACCAACACAGCGATCGTCGCTGGCTTCCGTAGAACACTTCCGACCTGGGATAAAGTTTTGCTGATTACATGACTGAAATTCACGAGTAAAGCCTCCGAATACTGGATGTTACAAACCCTGTAAAAATTCATAATTCCCTTGTTATCTGCGATATAAGCGCGTCGAATTAGAAACTTTATTCTTTGAACTATCGATCGCTCCACTTCAGGGACAAACGGTTGTCTTAATAAGTTTGTAGATGAAACAATTGCGGCAATAATCAAAAAACATATGGATAACCATTGTCAACCCCTCGCTGCAGAATCAGACAGTAAAAGGAGGGCGCCGGCAGCCTGGCGCGGGAGCCCAGCGCTCGACCGGCATCAGGTTCTAAATATTTCTCAGAAAGTTGTAGGGCATGTCAGTCTGTTACGGCCTCTGCAAGCTTATCGCGATAGGTTTCCCCCGCTGGCAGATGCAGAGATTCAGGAAGTGACTTTAAACTACTTTCGCGTGGCCTTGGCGCAGGCCCTTGCCGCGAAGACGATAGCGGATGGCGACGGCTATAAAGCTCAGGAGCGATGCCGCTTCGACAACGACCTTGCCACCGTCGAGCAGGTCCGGGTGGCCGTCCTTGAGGTTAGGGTCGGTGAGAATGCTATGCAGGAAGAGCAGCACTGCGGCGGGAAATACAAGATAGTGGAGACGCCGCCAGACAGGACGGCCAATTCGGGTGCGGAGCAGCGACGATACGAACACGAGCAGCAGGAGATAGAGCGCAGCAGCACCGGCGAGGTTGAGTTTTGGCTGCAGCGGGGACTGGATAGGGAAGAGGATGTCGAACAGACGAAAGTGGGGCTCGTTGAGGAAGAGTAGGACGGTAGGATGAGTCAGCGTGAGTGCGATGGCCGCGTAGGCGGTCCACTGGTGGAGCGCGAAGAGATTCAAGCGTCGATGCGGCCAGCGTTGCAGCGGGCTGTAGCGCATCGAGATGAGCATGCCGAGCCATAGATTGATGGTTGCGGCGCCGACCGCTCCCAGGCCGAGATAGGAGCAGAGGTCAAGGATGCTGATGGGCAGGCTCAGGTGGACTCCGTGGTAGCTTGGATTGACTCCCAAATATGTTGGACGGAATGAAAAGTGGTTGGATACCGGATGCGCTATAGTGAGCCTACCCAAAGCAGGTTTTCGAGCGCAACAGGTTTCGTGCAGTTGATCGCGTGCAGTTGATCGAGGAAGAACATATGAAGATTCGTCGCCGTATCTTGTCCGTTGTCGCTGTGGTTGCAGGAAGTGTCTCTCTATTCGGTAGTGCCGTTGCGCAAACCGGCCCTGTCGATGCGAAACTCTTCTCGGGTATGCGCTGGCGCGAGATTGGCCCCATGCGCGGAGGACGAGTGCGTGCGCTGGCCGGCGTACCAAGCCAGCCGGCGACCTACTACTTCGGAATGGTGAATGGTGGAGTGTGGAAGACCACGGACGCCGGAGCGACGTGGCAGAGTGTCTGGGACTCGCAGCCGACGGGGTCGATTGGCTCGATTGCGGTCGCGGAATCAGATCCGAATGTGGTTTACGTGGCGAGCGGCGAAGGTCTGCAGCGCCCGGATCTAGCGACCGGTGATGGCGTCTATAAGTCTACCGATGCAGGCAAGACCTGGATTCATCTTCCCGTGTTGCGGGATGGACAGCAGATCGGTCAGGTGGCGATCGATCCGAAGGACGCAAACAAAGTGTTCGTAGCGGTGACGGGACATCCGTATGGACCGAACGAGGAGCGCGGGCTCTACCGGTCGATGGATGGCGGCGCGACGTTCAAGCGCGTGTTGTATGTCAATGACAGGACCGGCGCGTCCGAGGTCCAGATCGATCCGCAGCATCCCAACGTGATCTACGCCGGCATGTGGCAGCGGCAGGAGGCGCCCTGGGAGAACGGATCGTGGATCGGCGCCGAGGGCGGCTTTTATCGTTCGACCGACGGTGGAGATACATGGACGAAGCTGACTGGACATGGGTTGCCGGATGACATCCTGCAGGTGCAGGTGGCAATTGCACCGAGTGATTCGAAGCGCATCTATGCGGAGATCGGGACCGTGCGGGGGCCGGTGATGCTCATGCGGACTGACGATGGTGGGGAGAACTGGGTGCACGCGCCGGTGGATGATACTCGGCCGGAGGCGAGGATCGGCGGCGGCGATGTGCCGGTGCCGAAGGTGGACCCGAAGGACCCGAATACGGTCTATGTGGCGACCGTTGTAACGTGGAAGTCGACCGATGCCGGGAAGACCTGGACGGGCCTACGTGGCGCGCCTGGCGGCGACGACTATCAAAACGTCTTCGTCAATCCGAATAACACGGACATCATCGCGCTCGCCAGCGATCAGGGTGTGATCATCTCGCAGAACGCGGGCAAGACCTGGACGCAGTGGTATAACCAGCCCACTGCGGCGATGTATCACGTTACTACGGACAATGCGTTTCCCTATCGTGTGTGCGGCGGACAACAGGACAGCGGGAGCGCTTGCGTCGACAGCCGCAGCAACGACGGCCGCATCACGTTCCATGACTGGCACCCCGTCGGTATCGAGGAGTATGGCTACGCCGCTCCCGATCCACTCGATCCCGATATCGTCTATGGCGGCAAGGTGACGCGCTACGACCGTCGCACCGGACAGATCCAAAACATTGCACCAAAGGCGGGTTATCGTGCACTACGCACTCAGCCGCTGCAATTTTCTCCGGCAGACCCGCACAGCCTGTACTTCGCTACCAACACGCTTTGGTTGACGAAGGACCAGGGAAAAAATTGGAAGGAAGTCAGTCCAGACCTCAGTCGCGAGACGTGGGAACTGCCACCATCGGTGGCGGACTACAAAGACACACCGGCCGCGAAGCCGACGCGGCGTGGAGTCATCTATGCGCTCGGCCTATCGCCACTGGACGTGAATCGCATCTGGGCAGGAACCGACGACGGGCTTATCTGGACGACGACCGACGGTGGCGGACACTGGGACAACGTCACCCCGCCCGCTCTGAAGGCGTTCTGGAAGGTCTTCAACATGGACGCGGGACATTTCGATTCGAGGACTGCTTACGCGGCCGTGAACACGCTGCGATTGGACGACATGCGGCCACACCTCTTCCGCACCCACGACAGCGGCAAGACCTGGACCGAGATCAACAAAGGAATCCCGGATGGCGCTGCTACAAGTACGATTCGCGAAGACCCGAAGCGCAAAGGTCTGCTATATGCAGGAACCGAGACACAGGTCTATGTTTCCTTCGACGATGGCGATCATTGGCAGTCGTTGCGGTTGAACATGCCGGCGAGTTCAGTACGCGACCTGCAGGTGAAGGACGATGACCTGATCGCGGGCACTCACGGACGCGGATTCCTGATCCTCGATAACGTCACGCCGCTGCGGCAGATCGCTGCCAAGATCGCAGGCGAGCCGCTGCATCTATATGCTCCGCAGACGGCACTGAGGATTCGCGGGGCCATGAACCCTCCGACCCCATGGCCTCCGGATATGGCAACCGGCGAGAATCCACCGGACGGTGCGATGATTGACTACTACGTTGGATCGAAGTTCAACGGAGTATTGACGCTCGAGATCAGGGACAGCAAAGGAGAAGTTGTAGCGAAGGTCCGCAGCGACGATCCGGTGCCTCCACTCGATCCGCGATATCCCGACCCAACGTTATGGGCGAGACCGCCTCGGATTCTGTCGGTGGAGGCTGGACATCACCGCTTCCTCTGGGACCTGCGCTATCCCGCGGTGCCGGGGATGTCGACCGGGCCGTCAGCGGACGAGGCGGTGCCGTACAACACACCTGCGGTTCCGTCCTCGCCGTTTGTTCTGCCTGGAACCTACACCGTGCACCTGATCGCTGGCGGCAAGACGCTGAGTGAACAGCTCCATGTGGTGATGGACCCGCGGGTCAAAACGTCCGTGGCCGAGTTGGAGGAGCAATTCAAAGCATCGAAGGCGATCTACGACGATGCGCTGCACGCGACTGCGGCGCTGCACGAGATCACCGTGCTGCGTGAACAGTTGAGCGCGAAGTCAGCACAGCCTCCAGTGGCAAGCGCAGGGGACTCGCTGGAATCTAAACTAACGAAGATCGCAGGTGGACGCGGCGAAGGTGCCCGCGGAGGAGGAGGAGGAGGAGGACGCGGCGGACCCACTGGATCGCCCAACCTGACGACGTTGAGGCTGCAATTGGCGCGCATGGAGCACACCATCCAGAGCGCCGACATAGCGCCGACAACAGCGCAGACCGAAGCCTACGAAGCCCTCAAAAAACCGCTGGCCGACCTCATCCAGCAATGGAATACGTTGAAGTCGAGCGACCTGAAGGCGTTGAACGATTCGCTGCGCAAACTGGGTCTGCCGCTGCTCTCACTGGATACGCGGATCATCGATCACGCGGTGGAGGACCAGATCGAACTCGGCGACGAGAACTAAAGACCTAGCTCAAAACGCTACACGAACACCGAGTTGTGCGGCGAACGGAATTCCCACGGTAGTGCCGGGACCAAAGAAATCGCCGAGCGCGCCACCGGGAACGCGCAGTTGATTGGGGCTGGTGATCGGAGCAGTTGTGGTGCAGGCTGTGTTAGTGCAAATGTCAGTGACGTTGCCTGCCTGGGCCTCCGCCGCTGGTACCGGCAGGGCTGCGATATTCGTGACGTAGTTGGCTCCGGGATTGTTGCGGTTGAACAGATTGAACAGATCCGCAAATGGCACGATCGACCATCGATCGTGAAAATTAAAGGGACGGCTGACCCTCAGGTCCAATTGGCTGTACGGAGTGCCGCGAAACTGGTCCAGCGCCGTGGGGATTCCGTTGATCGCGATGCGCGCACTGCTATCCGCGGTCGTGATTGTGAAAGGGCGCGCGCTCTCGGCCTGAAGCAACCCGCTGACTTCAAAGCCTCCAGGTGCATGCGCCGTTCCAGCGACGACCAGGCGGTTGCGAACGTCTTCGCCGGAGGGGCCGTAGTCGCCGACGGCAAAAGGTTCCAGAGGGTTGCAGACACCGTTGACGTAGTCGAAGAGTTCTCCCAGCACGCAGCCCCAAGTCTGGGCCTTCGCGAAGGTGTAGTTTGCGATGAGATTGAAGCGTCGTGCCACGTTGCCCTGTAGGTGTACCAGCAGAGCGTCGTAGCTGGATCGATTGTCTGAGTGAAAGACATTCACATCGGGCACATAGGTGGTTTGGTTCGGGTCGCTTGCCTGTAGTTCCGGGGTGAAGAGGTTTGTGCCGCCGGTGAAGCTGTAGGCACGGTAGGCGTGATTGCCTTGCTCATGGATGCAATCGGCGCTGATCGACCAGTTCTCGCTGAAACCATGTTGCACGCCAGCCGAGACGTGGATGGCATAGGGCGTCCGGTATCTCGGATCGATGAGGTTGGCAGTCCCGCCCGAGGCATGGCCGGGGATGCATCCCTCATTCTCGGGGTCATTGGGACTGGTGACAGGGTCAACGCAGGAACCGGGCAGCGAATTGACGGCCTGGAATGCGGTCGCCCACCCGCCCTGGGCTAGGTCGTCGAAATAAAGGCCAAAGCCCCCGCGCACAACCGTTGTGCTCTTGCTGCCCAGGGAGTAAGCAAAGCCAAGCCTCGGAGCAAACTGTTTACGGTCATCGTGCGGTGCGCCTGAAACAAGCGGAATTTTGAGCGCAGCCAGCGTTAGGTATCCGGGGTTCTCTAACTGAGTGCGACCAGATGACGTGAAGAGTCCATAGGTCGTTGAATAGCGCAGACCGTAGGTGAAGGTGAGATTGCGGTTGGTGCGCCACGAATCCTGCGCATAGAACGCGAGCCGTTGAATGTTCTGCGAAAAGTTGCCACCTAGGTTTGACGACGAGGCGCCGGCCATCATGTCCACGGTAAATTGAGCGGGGTCATTCACGTAATAGGTCGGATCTTCCGGGAACTGATACAGAGTCTCGGTATTGCCGGCGAACGCACCACTCAGCACCGGCTCATGGATGAAGTTGACGCCAAACTTTATCGCGTGATGACCTCGTGCGTTGCTCATGTCGTAGCGGAGTTGATATTTTTCCTGGTTTCGTTCTGACGGGAAAAAAGTGATTGGCGTCGCAAACTGGTTGTCCCCGAAGGTCTCAAAGCCGGAGACGGTCAGGGCGGTGGAACTGAAGGGAAAAGCGAGCGCAAAGCCCAGATCGGAGTTGCGCGTCTGTGTCAGATGCAGGCCGCTGGCGTTGAGTACCAGTTCTCCCAACAGGTTCGGTGTGAAGGCATATTGATTGCCGATGAGCAGGCTGAGGTAGTTGTTATGCGCGAGCAGCCCCGTCGAAGGGAGTGTGCCCTGTTGGACCAGGCTGTTGTGGGTCGTGTACTCGTCATTCGATCCGCGCACATGCCACTGAGATTTGCTTGACTGGCTCCAGTCCAGACGCAGCAGGCCAAGGTAGTCACGAAACGGAATGGGCACGTTGGCAGGCACTGCGATTGACGGCACACCGGGGATGAGTCCCTGCGATGCAAGCGTTGCGAGGGCGTCAAATTCAGTAGTACTTGCGGGACTGTAGGCGATGCTGGCGTTTTCGTGCACGTGTTCAAAGGCAGCAAAAAACCACAGTTTGTCTTTCCGGATAGGTCCGCCGAGAGTCCCAACGTAGTTCTGGCGAGAGAATGGCTGTTTAGGGTCCGGCGCAGGATTCTCGATCGGATACCGGGCATTTAAAGCCGCAGCGCGTTCGTAAAACGACGCATTCCCGTGCCAATCGTTCGTGCCGCTCTTCGTGGAGATGATGACCGAGTCGGCGGTCGTACCGCCTGTGTCGGCGTCTTCCTGAGCGGTACGCACATTGAACTCGCGGATCGCGTCAGGGGAGTAATTCTGCAGGAAGCCCCCGATATAGTCGTCGGAGTTGTCCCCGCCATCGACGGAGAGTTCGTTGTTGAGGCCGGAGCTTCCACCTGTCGACACAGCAGTGATGCGGGCCTTCGTGGGGTCCGATGGCTCCACCGGTTCGGTCCCGGGAGCAAGGTAGGCGATGTTGGCAAAGCTGCGTGCCGGAAGTGGCAGGCTCGCGAGATCGTGTTCGGTGATGACGCTTTGGTGAACGCTGCTGGCAAGATCGATGTCCTGCAACGTGATGGAGGACCGCTGGGCCTGCACCCCTGTGGTCTGTTGCACTGACAAAGGATTGAGCGTCACGGTGACATCGCGGATGGTGCCGACCGAAACAGAGAGATTGCCGGTGGCAGACGCGAATCCTTTAGCGGCGACGTCCAAGCGGTAGAGACCCGGCGCGAGTCCTTCCAGTTGGAACTGGCCCTGACCGTCGGAGGAGACTTTGCGCACCAGCGATGAGGCGGCCGAAGTGACTTCGATCGTTGCGGAGACGATGCGGGCGTGGGTCGCATCTTGTACGACTCCGCGCACAGATCCACGAGGGTCCTGCGCAGGCAGCTTGGTCGCGAGCAAGATCATCGACAGGATACAGGCAAGCTTTCTATACACGTCCTAGGCCCTTTTCGCGCGAATTAGATGCTGCTCTCTGTAGCGATCACGCGCCGCGAGAAATGCGCCGGGGTCGCTACCGTCAAGTTTGCTTTAGATCTTATGTTCTTCAAATCTAAATCAATTCGCTGGAACGCGGCTTAGGTATTCAGACTTGGATATTCAAAATGCAGCAAAGTTTGGCGATGACGTGGCGGCGTGATACGGTAACCCAAATCACAGCTTTATATCTGGCGATCTCCGGTAGCGAGGGGCGCCCTCACTCATCCGCCGAGATCAAGCCCAGGGAGCAATTGCCATGATTGTGCGACGTCGTTGGATTGGTATGCTTAGCGTACTTTGCGTGATGTTGTTGATGAAATCCGGAATGGCCCAGGATATGGCCCAGCAAAAGAGCGGCGGCCAGTATTCCGACGGCCTGCTTTCGGGGCTGTACTGGCGCGATGTCGGGCCGATGCGGGGCGGGCGATCGTATGGAGTTGCCGGCAATGCAGCCCAACCAGACACCTTCTACTTCGGCTCCGTGGGTGGTGGCGTATGGAAGACCGAGAACGCTGGCCGGACCTGGTTTCCCATCTCGGATGAGGGGATTCCGATAGGTTCCATCGGTGCGATTGCCGTCGCGCCGTCAAATCCGGATGTCGTTTATGTAGGCACAGGAGAGCCGGACATACGCAGTCAGCACTCCTACGGGATCGGCATGTACAAGTCGATGGACGCAGGCAAGACGTGGACGCACATCGGCTTGGAACGGACGATGCACATCGGCAAGGTGGTGATCGACCAGACGAATCCTGACCGTGTCTATGTTGCGGCGTTGGGAGACGTTTATAGCCCGAACCCGGATCGCGGCCTCTACCGCTCACTCGATGGCGGAGCCCACTGGAAGAAGGTGTTATTCAAAACCGGCGATCCGAACAATGTTGGCGCTATCGACGTTGCCATCGATCCGAAGAATCCGCGGGTGCTCTATGCATCGTTGTGGGCGACGCGACGTCCGCCGTGGTCGGTCTACGCGCCATCGAACCTGCCGGGAGGCGGGCTTTATAAATCGACCGACGGTGGCGACACCTGGAAGCAACTGACCGGCGGCCTGCCGACGGACGACTTCGTCGGCAAGATCGGCATCGCGATTTCGCTCAGCAACCCGAAGCGTCTCTGGGCTGTAGTGGACGATACCGGCAAGGCAGTAGCAAGCCCGATCGGTGGCGGCGGAGGCCAGCCGCCCGCCGGACCGCCCGCAGCGCCGCCTAATACAGGCGGTGGCGTCTATATCTCCGATGACGCCGGGTCAACATGGCGGCTGGTCAACTCCGAGAATCGGCTGTGGGGTCGTGGATGGTACTTCGAGCAGGTGGCGGTTGATCCAACAAACCCTGAACGGGCCTACGTGATCAACACGGCGACGTATATGACCACCGATGCCGGCAAGACATTTGTTCCGGTGAAAGGAGCGCCGGGTGGAGATGACTACCACCAGCTCTGGATCAACCCTAAGGATGGCAACCGCATGGTGCTGAGCAGCGACCAGGGGACGGTGGTGAGCGTCGACGGCTCGAAGACCTGGAGCACCTGGTACAACCAGCCGACTGCGCAGGTCTATCACGTCGCCGCAGACAATCGCTTTCCCTACTGGCTGTATGGCGCGCAGCAGGATAGCGGCGGCGTAGGCGTGAGCACATGGTCGAGACAAGGCGTGCTTTCGTTTCGTAATTGGGAACCGACCTGCCTGGCTGGGGAGAGTGCAACCGTTGTTCCCGATCCAAAGGACGGGAACATCTTGTATGGAGGAGGCGCGGGGCGTTGCGATCAGGCATTGAACGTTGCGGCCTCGCTGGGCGGGCAATTACCAGCAGCCGATCCGGCCGATCCCAATCGCAAGACATGGACGCTTCCGCAGGTGTTCTCGCAGGCCGACGAAGCCCTCTATTATTCGAATCAGTTTGTGATGCGCTCGCGCGACCGGGGCCGCACATGGGAGAAGATCGGCCCCGACCTCGCGCGGGTCAAGCCCGAAGTTCCGGCTGGCCTAGACCCCATCACCGCAAAAGACATCGATCAGCCGATGACCGACCGCTTCGGAGTGGTCTACACCATAGGACCATCGCCGCTCAGTGCGACCACGGTTTGGGTAGGCACCGACGACGGCCTAATTTACGTAACCCGCAACGACGGCAAAGATTGGACTCCGGTCACTCCACCCACAATGACGGCATGGAGCAAGGTCTCGCAGATCGAAGCCGGGCACTTCGATGGTGAAACAGCGTATGCCTCCGTCGATCGTCATCGCATCGGGGACATGAAGCCTTATATCTTTCGCACCCACGACGGCGGCAAGAACTGGCAGAACGTCGTCGCCGGAATCCCGGAAGGGGCGTTTGTGAACTCGGTAAAAGAAGATACGCAGGTAAAGGGGCTGCTGTACGCAGCAACTGAGCTTCGCGTCTACGTGTCGTTCAACGACGGCGCCCAATGGCAACCGCTCCAGAACAACATGCCTGTGACCTCGGTGCGCGACATTGTCGTGCATAGCGATGACCTTGCTATCGCAACCCACGGACGAGGATTCTGGGTGATGGATCAGATGACTCCGCTTCGTGAGCTCGCGACGAAGGGAGATCAGATTGCCTCGAACGCAGCTTATTTGTTCAAACCAGGTGAGACTCTGGCGATTCGGGCAGGCAGCATGAACGGCACACCGCTTCCTCATGAGGAACCACAGGACTTGAATCCTCCGGCTGGAGTGGTGACTTACTACTGGCTGAAGTCAGCGCCGAACTCGCCAGTAAAGCTTGAACTGGTGGACGTGAAGGGAGCGGTCCGCGCTTGCGGCGCCAGCGATACGCCCGTGAAGCCGGTCGATACCGAGGCCATCAATGTCCAGGCGATCTGGCAACAACCCACGCTTCCTCCGTCGGCATCCGCAGGCATGCATCGCTTTGCTCTTGGACCGCCGCCTGCTCGTGGCTTTGGCGGAGGCGGCCCTGGCCGCAGCCCTGCGCCACCGGCTCCGAGAGACGCGTGCTCACCCCCGGAAGGCACAGCGCCAGCGGCTCCCGCCCGGCCCGCCCGTGGCGCTCGCGGTGGTCCAACAGGCCTCCAGCCCGGTGACTATACGATTCGCCTCACAGTGGATGGACAGACATACACCCAGCCGGTAACGATCAAGCCAGATCCTCGCGGAGTGCCCGTCGATCACGCAAACGAAGATGTAAACAACAGATCCTGACAGAGAGAAGTACGTCAGAATAAAACAGCTTTTCTATCCAACTGAAAATTCCGGATCGACCGGAATCTGGAGTGCTGTTGCCAGCGCGTTAGTTTCGGCTGCCATGCCGACCACCGCAAGAAACTCGGCATGCTGCTCGTCAGTAAGACCCTTGGCCCGTGCCGTCGCGGTGTGGGAATGTACGCAGTAGCTGCAGCCGTTGATCGTCGATGCCGCAATATAGATCAACTCCTTGGTGAGTGGATCGAGTGCGCCCGGTTCGATCATGACTTCTTTAATGCTTGACCATGTTCGTTCCAGAAGTGCCGGTTGGTTAGCAAGCGCCCGCCAGAAATTATTGACGAAATCAGATTTGCGGGTGGAGCGGATGTCGTCAAAGACTGCTTTGACACGAGCATCGGCTGAGACTTCTTCATCAGTCCAGAGCTTTACGGTGGCCATAGGGAAAACCTTTCAATCGGGTGAAACGGTGAGATCGCTGTCTTTTGTTTCCCGGATCAGAAGCAGGCCGAAAAAGGTGAGGACAGCAGAGGCTGTGAGATAGTAGCCCACGTATTGCAGGCCATAAGTTTTGGCGAGCCACGTAGCAATATAGGGAGCGAGCGACGCGCCCAGAATACCGGCCATGCTAAAGGCGAGCGAACTGCCGGTGTAGCGAACCGGGGTAGGGAAGAGCTCGGACACGACCGTGCCAAGCGGACCGTAAGTAAAGCCCATGAGCGCAAGACCCAGGCACATCATGAAGACGACGCCGGTAGTGCCGGCAGTGAAGAGCGGTGCGAGTACAAGCCCAAAGAGAGCGATCAGCGCCGTCACTCCAAGCATGACTGGACGCCGTCCGCGTTCGGCGAGCAACGCGGAGATGGGTATCGTGAGCGCGAAGAAGAGAATGCCAAAGAGCTGGATGAGCAGAAAGCTGCCGCGGCTGTAGTGAAGAGCGGTAGTTCCCCAGGACAATGCAAAGACTGTCATCAGGTAAAAGAGGACGAACGTCGCGAGGCACACGAGAATGCCGGCAACAAGCGCACGCGTGTGGCGGCGCAGGACAGTAAGTATCGGGACGCCAACCTGCTCGGCGCGCTGGACCGAGGCTTGGAAGACAGGTGTCTCGGTGATCGTCAGGCGAACGTAGAGCCCGAGCAGCACCAGCACCGCGCTGGCGAGGAATGGCAGCCGCCAGCCGAAGGAGAAGAACTGCTTGTCGGTGAGCCAGCGTGAGAGCAGAAGGAAGGTTCCTCCCGAGAGCAGGAAGCCGATGGGCGCACCGAGTTGCGGAAACATACCGTAAAGGGCGCGCTTGTTGGGTGGTGCGTTTTCGACCGCGAGCAGGACAGCGCCGCCCCACTCGCCGCCCAGCCCGATGCCCTGGCCGAACCGGCAGAGCGCAAGCAGCAGAGGTGCAGCGAGTCCGATGGAGTGATAGGCGGGCAAAACGCCGATGGCGAAGGTCGACAGGCCCATCGTCAACAAAGCGAGGACCAACGTCCTCTTGCGACCGATGCGGTCGCCGAAGTGGCCGAAGAGTGCCGACCCGATGGGCCGTGCGAGGAAGGCAATGCCAAAGGTGGCGAGCGACGCCAGTGTAGAGGAAGCCGGATCAGACGCTGGGAAGAAGAGGCGAGGGAAAACAAGCACCGCTGCTGTGGCATAGATGTAAAAGTCGAAGAACTCGACGGTAGTCCCGACCATGCTGGCGAAGAGGACTTGGCGCGGAGTATTGATGTGCTTCTGTGACGTTTCGGCTGTGATCATTCTGGAACTCAAATTCTATTTGAACTGACAGTATTCAATCTATGTATATGCGAATATGGTAATATTCATGCATGCAGGATTCATTACGGCGGTTCAAAGCCGACATATTCCAGGCGCTAGCTCACCCGACCAGAATTGCCATTCTGGAGTTCCTCAGCGCAGGCGAGCTCTCCGCCGGCGCCCTCATCGAGAAACTCGGCATGGAGCAAGCCAATGTCTCCCAGCACCTCGCGGTACTCCGGGCAAAACAGCTTGTTTCAAATCGCAAGTCTGGCAATCAGGTCTTCTATGCGGTTCGAGATCCCATCATCGTTGAAGTCTTGAATCTCATGCGCACCTACTTCCACTCCCACCTGAAGGAGTCTTTGGGCATGCTGGACGAGATGGAGAAGCCGCTGGAGATTGTCCGGTGAGTTCTGCGCAAAAGTGGCTCCCTCGTTCCATCGAATGTCTACGCGGCTATACGGCCACGCAGTTCTCGCATGACCTTGTCGCGGGGCTCACAGTCGGTCTGGTTGCGCTCCCGCTAGCGATGGCCTTCGCCATCGCGTCCGGTGTCTCCCCGCAGGCTGGCTTGTATACAGCAGTCGTGGCTGGCTTCCTGATCTCCGCACTGGGAGGATCACGTACCCAGATCGGCGGACCGACGGGAGCCTTCGTCGTTATCGTCGCCGGCATCGTCGTGAAGTTCGGCGTGGCCGGTTTAGCGCTGGTCGGAATCATGGCCGGCCTTCTACTGCTCGTCATGGGCTTCACCGGCCTCGGCGCAGCCGTCAAGTACATCCCGCGTCCGGTTACGATCGGGTTTACCAACGGCATTGCACTGTTGATCGCCTCCACCCAGATTAAGGATTTCTTCGGACTAAAGACTCCGCCGGTTCCCAGCGAATTCCTCCCTCGTATCAGGCTGTTCCTTCACTACGCCGGAACCATACGATGGCAAACCGTGGCTGTAGCAGCGGCTTCGCTCGCCATTATTCTGCTGTGGCCGCGACTGACAAAGCGGCTCCCGGGTTCGATCGTCGCGCTCCTGCTGGCAACCGCTGCCGTGGCTGCCTTCCACCTGCCAATCGAGACGATCGGCACCAAATTCGGCGGAATCCCCCAGGGCTTTCCCCACTTTGTTCTGCCCAACTTTCGGGCAGAACACATCCTTCCATTGCTTCCGTCAGCCTTCACGGTGGCGCTGCTTGCGGCAGTCGAAAGCCTGCTCTCCGCGGTCGTTGCCGACGGAATGAGCGGAGATCACCACAACTCAAACATGGAGCTGATAGCGCAAGGCTTCGCCAATATCGCCTCTCCACTCTTTGGCGGCATACCCGCAACCGGCGCAATTGCCCGCACAGCGACTAACATCCGCTCCGGCGCACTCACCCCGGTAGCGGGAATGGTCCACGCGCTCACGCTGCTTGCGATCCTTCTCGTCGCCGCTCCGCTGGCCCGCTTTGTGCCACTGGCAACGCTGGCTGCGGTATTGTTCGTGGTGGCTTACAACATGGGAGAGTGGCGGGAGATCGGCACCATCCTTCGTCTGTCGAAGACGGATATCGCAGTTTGGTTTACAACGTTTGCCCTGACAGTTTTTGCCGATCTGACGGTAGCCGTGGGAGTCGGGATGACGCTTGCAGCGCTCCTCTATATCTACCGCATCGCAGAAACAACCACCGTCGCGCCCGTTACGCGCGAGTACCTGAGAGATGGGCAGGCGCACATTCTGCAGGACAAGGACATCCCCTCGAACGTGACCATTCTCCGCATTCACGGCCCGTTCCTGTTCGGCACGACCGAAAAACTCGCGGAGGCCACCAAAGATCTGGCGCAGTTTGGAGACGTGGTGATCCTGCGCCTTCGCAACATGACGGCGCTCGACGCGACTGGCATCCACGCCCTTGAGCAATTCTCCGATCGTCTGCACAAAACAGGCAAAACCCTTCTTCTCTGTGGCGCGCGCGATCAACCCTCGCGGCTCATCTCGCAATCCGCCTTTCTGAAGCAGGTAGGAGCCGAGAATATATTGCCTCATGTTCAGGCAGCTCTGGCCCGCGCGCGCGAGGTCCAGGGAGACTTCGAAGGGGTAGGCCGGGAGTTGGCTCTCGAGCTAGAGCACCGGCCACTTTAGCAGTTTGCTTCCCAGATGTAGTCCCACTTGGGAGGCGCACGGCTCGCATTTTCTTCATTATCTTCATCTTCTGTCCCGTATCCGACGGCCGAAACAACCCGGAAAACAATGTCGCCGGAAAGGCAACTCGCAGCCTCGCCGAACGCATTTAACTCTAATGGTGGAATAGTTCCACGGCCGAAAGTGAAGCGGTTCACAGTGCGGTGGATCCGAACGCGCAACGGATTCCAACGCCCAAAAAAGAAAGGAGAAAGACCCTAATGATCTCAAAGCGGATACGCACAAAAATCCTGTTGTGCTCTGCCTCCACGTTGCTGGCAAACGCCATTGCTGTCGCGCAAACCCAACCCAGCGGCGCCGGACAGCAGCAGCCAAACATGCCTGGTCAGCAGCCCACAAACCCGAGTACGGGAACCATGGGACCGGATACGAGTTTAGCTAACCAGCAGGCGATGGCCGATCAGTCATTCGTCAGAAAAGCGCTCGAAGGCGGTGTCGCCGAAGTGCAACTAGGCCAACTGGCGCAACAAAAGTCGCAAAGCGACGACGTCAAACAGTTCGGGCAGAAGATGGTAGAAGACCACACGCAGCTCGGCGATCAGATGAAACCAATCGCACAGCAGCTTGGCATCAAGGAACCCAAGGGCCCTTCCAAAAAAGATAAGCAACTGATGGCAAAACTCGAAACGCTCTCAGGCCCGCAATTCGATGAAGCCTATATCCTGGCGATGGTAAAGGATCATAAAGAGGACCTGAAGGAGTTCAAGGACGAAGCGCAGGCAGCTCAGAATCCAAACGTCAAGCAAGCCGCGCAACAGGGCGCAGGAGTGATCTCGCAGCATCTCCAGATGATTCAGCAAATCGCGCAAAACCACAATGTGGCGACTGACGGCAAATCGAAGACCACACCAGGCATGCAATAAACGTGGTTTGGGCGAGAATCCGACAGAGTGCCGTTAAAGGAAGGGCATCCCGAGCGGGATGCCCTTGTTCTCTCCGGACTTTTGGCAGCGACATCCTGGATCAGAATCCAATTCTAGAAAGGAAGATCCGATGGCCACAGAAGGAACAGTGCAACCAGGCGACGTGACGCAACGCGTTGGCGTCGAGGTCATCCGCGCTCGCGGCGTGGATGTGGAGAAGCTCATCAAGATGCTGGTCGCCAATGCCGCGGCGGAATTCGCCAGCACCTACTACTACTACACCATCCTGCGCATGAATTTGGCTGGCTACGAAGACTACAAGGAGATCTGCGAAGACGCGAGGCTTGAGGACGGGGCCCATTGGGAGCTGATCGTTCCGCGTATTTATGAACTGGGCGGTCATCTTCCGAATGACCTCAAGGAGTTTCATGACCAGGCTGGCTGCCGCGCGCGAAGCTGCCGGAGCCGCCGACGGCAGTCAATATACTCACTCTGCTGCTTGAATCCGAGCGATGCGCTATCCGAAGCTGGAGTGCTGTATGCGACATGACCTTTGGTAAAGATCCCCGCACCTACGATCTCGCCGCACGCATTCTGAACGAAGAGATCGAGCACGAGGCATGGTTCATCGAGTTGCTGGCTCATGAGCGCGACGGCAAGTCGGTACCTTCAGGACACTTCCGCCGGGGCGAGCCGGGAGAGGCGCCGTACAGCAAGAACCGCGGCTTCTATAACCCGTAACGCATCGAATCGAAGATGCCTGAACATTCCGATGAAGAGCGGCGTAGCTTTCGGGTCACCGTGGAAACCCCCGAAGGTTTCCGCTATTTTGATTGCGGGGAAGAGGAACACATCTGGGACGCGGCCGCCGTCAACGGAATCATACTGCCTGCGATTTGTCATCACGGGCGTTGTCTCACCTGTGCTGGACGATTGCTCGAAGGTACCGTCGAACACGATCATCCCGATGCCTATTTCGCAGAAGATAAGGCAGAAGGTTACGTTCTGCTTTGCCGCGCCATGCCTCGAAGCGAAGTGCGCATTCGTACCCATCAGCAGTGGGAGATGCGGAACCATCGCCTTGCACGAGGCCTGCCTGCCCCCTATGCGTGAGCGCAGATTTGAGTTGGGCATACATACGCCATTGAGTGAAAACCCAAGGAATACTGCTTCAGCCGGTTCGGAACAAAGGACGGAGCCCCTTACGCGACTCAGTCTTTCACATCGGCCGATGTAGCGACCCGTCCGCAATGTCGCAGCAGAAGAACCGGCCTCCGACCTCTATTCCGTGCCCGATCACTCTGAATTGGCTATGCTCGCAGATGGGTGCCATCGCCTGAATCGCGCACTCGAAGGTGTCGAATATATGCATGGACTGCGCTCACCCATTCCCTTCGACAAATCTTTACCCTTTTCGTAATATCTCCTTGAATTCCCTGGGATGTCTCTTCATCAAGGACGTGCCTCTTCTCCTTATGCTCACCCGAATTGTGTTGACACCGAAACGGATTTTGAGGCATCAAAGCAGAAAAGCAAGGATAAAAGGGTCGTTTCGAACGCGGCAATGTGGCCTAGACAATGAAATGTTTTCACGAACGAGTCATCGCCATTTTCATCATGCTGCACGTGCCGCTGATTGCCGTTAGCCAACAAGCGCCGGCGGCCCCTGAGCGGCCATGGGAGGGGATATCTAATAAGCCGCAGGGTGTCCCCCCGCGACCTGTCCCGGCGTTTGTTCCCGATCCATCGATGATGTATACGCTGCCTGAATTGGTGGACCTCGCCGAGCAAAATAATCCCGACACTCGCGTGGCTTGGGAGAACGCCAAGGCGCGCGCCGCCGACCTGGGAGTCTCCAAGGCAAGCCTCTATCCCACCATCGCTGCCCTGGCGCTCGCAGGCACCAACCGCAGCCAACTCTTCTTGACTCCGGAGTTCGTCCGCCAAACCAGCGGGACATTCTCTCCAGTCCTCGTCCTTGACTACATTATCTTCGACTTCGGCAGGCGATTGCAGGAGGTGGCCATCAGTCGAAGCAATCTGCTGGCGGCCAACCTTCTCTTCAACGACACCCACCGCAAAATTATCTTCCAGGTGATGGCAGCCTACTACCGGGTACTCAACAGCAAAGGTCAGGAAGACGCACAGGAGGCCAACCTGAAAAACGCGCAGACGGTGCAGGCCGCCGCCGAAGCGCGCCTTCACGAGGGTCTGGCAACCTTGCCGGATGTGCTCGAAGCCCGCAGTGCCGCGGCCCAGGCAGATTATGATCTGCAGGCGGCCATCGGCGCGACCGAGATCGCCCACGGCGACCTCGCCACCGCTCTCGGCATCTCCCCCACCAGCAGATTCCAGGTCGAGAGCATTCAGAATCTGACCATCCCGCAAGACCTCACCGACACAGTAGAGGCCTCCATCGACCGGGCGCTCGCGCAGCGTCCTGACCTCATGCAGCAGGTGGAACAACTTCGCGCCGCCGGGGCCGAAATCAAGGCCGCAAAGACCGCGTACCTGCCCACGTTGAGCTTCGACAGCAGCGGCGGCCTCGCCCGCATCTACGCCCAGCAACTTCTGGGGCCGGGACTTTACTCTCCGACCCAGGAGACCTGGGACGCAAGACTCAGCCTGACCTGGAACCTGTTTGACGGGTTTGCGCGCGAGAACCGGCTGGCAAAGGCGAAGGCCGATCAGAAGCAGGCTGCCGCAGAGGTCGATGCCATTCGTGATCAAGTGGAAAATCAGGTCTGGTCAGCCTACTCCAGAGCCCGGACGGCGCTCCGCCAGCAGAAGGCCGCAGCCGCGCTCCTGGCCGCAGCAAGCGAGTCATACGATGCGGCCTTGCAGTCGTACAACTTCGGAGTTCGCAGCCAGATCGACGTAGTCTCCGCACAGCGTGCCCTGGCCGCCGCGCGCACCGCCGACGTCAGCGCCCGCACCCAACTGTTGACCGGAATTGCCGCATTAGCCTTCCAGACGGGAGACCTGCTCCATCATGCAAAAGGGCCGTAACGTGAGTGGAAAATTAAATTCATCGATTCGCCGGCGCACCATCGGGGTGGCCGCGAACGCAGCTTCCTCTGCGGCCCCCCTGCTGATCGCAGGATGCTCTCGCGCGCCCTCGTTCAATCTCCTCGGCTCCTTTTTTCCCGCGTGGATATTGTGCGGGGTCATCGGCATCCTGCTTGCCGTTGCCGTCCGGTTGTTCTTTGTGCGCATCAAGCTGGAGCAGCAACTGAAGCCGCTGATCCTGGTGTATCCCTGTCTCGCTGCATTCTTCACATTTACACTCTGGCTGCTGTTCTTCAGTTGATTCGGAAAGGGAAGCGATGCCCGAAAACAACCCAACTCCCCCTTCCACACGCCTTGGCCAAATCGTGAGCCTCTCCATCATCGCAGCTGCGGTAATTACCGGCCTGTTGTTAATCGGGAAGACCAATCGATACCCCCGCACCGACGACGCCGAAGTATTCGCCAACTACATCGGCATCGCTCCTCAGGTAGACGGCCCCATCACGCGGCTTGCCGTGCAGGACAACGCCTTCATCAAACAGGGTGAGCTGCTCTTCGAAATCGACTCCCGTCCATATGAGTACGCGCTCGAGAAAGCCACCTCCGACCTGAACACGCTGGAGGGGCAAATCGTCGATCAGCGCAGGACGATCGCTTCGCAGACGAGCGCCGTCGGAGCCGCGCGAGCTAACACCGACAGCGCCGCTGCGAACGTCGATCGTGCTGCCGCTGCGGTGAACGAAGCCAAAGCAAATGTCGTCAACGCCAAGGCCGCCCTCGACAGCGCCAACGCCGAACTCCTCTACACCACCAACAACTATCACCGTATCGAGCCGCTGCTCGCCAAACAATTCGTCACCGTAGATCAGGTGGACCTCGCAAAGACAGCAGTCACGTCAAAGCAACAAGCCGTAAGTCAACAACAAGCGCAGGTACTCCTCGCCGAAGCCCAGGTGCAATCTGCCCAGGCGCAATACGAGCAGGCCAAAGCCGCAGTCGAGCAAAGCCATGCGCAACTCGGCCAGTCGCAACACAGCGTGCTCACCATCGACCCGTTCACCGCCCAGCGTGAAGGACGCGCCTCGGCAATCCGAACCGCCCAATACAACCTCAATAACTGCAAGGTCTATTCGCCGTTCGATGCACGCGTGACCAATCTCAACATCTCCCAGGGCGCTTACGCCCACACCGGCCAGCAGGTCTTCACCCTCATCGACACGCGCATCTGGTGGGCGATTGCGAACTTCCGCGAAACCCAGCTCCACCGCATCCAGCCAGGGATGCACGCCGATGTCTACGTGCTCTCCAGGCCGTCAATCAAGTATGACGGCATAGTCGACAGCATCGGCTTTGGTGTGCAGCCCGATTCGACACTCGTCGGAACGTTTGCCTCCACCGGTCTGCCTGACGTGCAGCGTTCATTGAACTGGGTACATCTTGCCACGCGCTTTCCCGTGCGTGTCCGCATCAACGCGCCTGAGTCGGAACCCTTTCGCCTCAGCGAGTCCGCCGTGGTCGTGATCCGCGGCGACGAGAAAGCGAAATAGCCATGCCAGTCCGAAGTGACGCATTACCCCGCGCCATCGATCAGGGAGGCAGATGGTTCTGGAACTTCCTAAAGGCAGAGCTGACTCCCTATCCGGGACGAGCCTGGGTAGTCGCCCGCATGACCGTCTCGGCCACCATCGTCATGCTGCTCGTGATGACGTTTCGCATTCCCGGCGGCTTCCAGGGCGCGATCTTCACTCTGTTAATCAGCCGGGAGAGTCCCGCGGAAACCTTCCTCTCCGGATTCCGGACAGCGCTGGTTTACCTGATGGGCACTCTCTACATTACCTTTAGCGTCATGATCTCGATCGGCGATCCGCTGGCTCACTTCCTGTGGGTTGCGGGCAGCCTCTTCGCCTCTTTTTTTCTACTGAGCATCATTGCCGATTACGCGACAGCGGTGCCCCTGGGCTTCGCGGTATTGGGGGCCATCACCCAATGGGATAACAACACGGTCAACGTGAACACGCGACTGGAGAACACGCTATGGCTCGGCGGTGTGGTCACTCTCGCCGTCGTGGTGACGATCGTTGTCGAGTATGTCTTCCGCCGCGCGCATCCAACCACCGACCTCACCGAAGGCATCGAGACCCGCATGCAGACGATCGAAAATGTCTTAAGGTCTGCCGCAACAGAGCGGCCTCTCGAGAGTGAGTGGGAGAAGAAGCTTTCGATGTATTCGACCGTTGGTACATCGAGGCTTCGCAGGCTCATCCTTCGATCCGGCGATAGTTCCCACTTCAAGGCGCAGATGGGCACGGCGATTGCCCTGGTAGGACGCTTGGTTGATATCGCCGCCAACTTCCAACTCGCCTTGTCGGAGCGAACCGAAGCAATCGACCCAGCCGATCGTCAACGCTGCCTGCGCCTCGCCGACGAAGTGCAGGTACTCTGCAAAGACTTGATGC
>Ga0185299_10002733_pt1 | contig 25999 bp, 30 predicted proteins | sample PaiPotPPA55metaG_FD_128002 | JGI IMG/M metagenome (GOLD analysis project Ga0185299, IMG submission 128002) | Iron sulfur acid spring bacterial and archeal communities from Banff, Canada, to study Microbial Dark Matter (Phase II) - Paint Pots PPA... ...
CCCAAGCGCCGAGCGTCCAATCTTCCCCCGGCGACATCCAACAACTCCGGGAAACTGTCGTGCGGATGTTCGTAGCTGTAGCCGCCCAGCGCGACTAAGGCCTCGAACTCGCCGACCGCCCTGATCCACTCCGAGATGTGCCGCCCGGAGACCTTGCGCCAGCGCTCAATCGCCATCGCAATTTGTGCGCTCCATAGGATGGCCATCGCGATGGGCGTAAAGAATAGGTTGCGCTGCCAATCGAGCCGGGCTACCAGACGCTGCAGCCGGGCGATTTGGAACGACGCAACTAGCCCGCTGGCCCGCAGGTCATCTTTCAAGCCCTGCAGCAACGGCGCCTCGAAATGTTCGCTCTCCAGGCGATGAAGCAGCTTGGCTAGCACGGCCAGGTCGCGCGCTGGCGAGTTCACTGCTCCGGCGACTTGCAAAGTCCGGCTGCCGAGAAAAAACCCATAGCCGAGCGTAAGAAGCAAAGCCGCCAGGAACGGCGTCCGGGTGAGCAGGCTCGCCATGTAGAGGCTGAAGGTCACGACCACTGCCGTCGCCAGAATCGCCGCAATGAAAGGAGCGCCCGCGGGAAAATTCACCAAGGGAGCCTGGCCCCAGCGAGCTGCCACTTCTGGATCGATCCCGGAGCGGATCGCGTCACCGAGCACCGCCAGGTCCTCGCGCAGATCCAAACGAGACCGCAGTTCCGCGATCGCCTCTTGCCGCCGACCCGCCTCTTCCCGTGAAGCAGGCGCCAGTAGCCACCGCGCCAGTGTGTCTTCGCCGGCACGCGTTCGAGCCGTGCACAACAATTCGAATAGCGACCCCTTGCCGAAAATGTCCAGGTCTTCTTCGTAAACGTGCGATGGATTGCGGAAGCGCTCGCCCGTCTCTCCAGTACCGATCCACTGATTCTCCAGCCGCGCCAGCCCGCGTTGATAGAATCCGACCGCCCGCTGAGCCCGCTCCAACCGTTCCGCAACTCGGGCATGAATGACCACCAGCACTGAGAAGGCGGCGGCCGGAATCACCAGCCACCACGGCGACAGGACCGTCTCCCCAAAAACGAAGAATGCCACAATGACACCCACGATGCCCGTCCCCAGGCGCGCGTTTCCAATCCTGCGGAATTGTTGCGCTTGACGTTCCGCGACCGTGCCTCTGTCGGCCAGACGGAGCTCGTACTCAGCTAGTGGATTCACAATGTTAGGCTAACAGCAGTGGAGCAGCCAGAAGAGCCGGTCCGAATTCCGATTACGGATGTATTCGATCTGCACAGCGTTCCTCCGCGGGATGTCGAACCTATCGTCGAAGAGTACCTGGAAGAAGCGCGGCGGTTAGGTCTCAAGGCTTTGCGGATCATTCACGGCCGAGGAATCGGCGTCCAGCGCGAGATCGTACGGTCGATCCTCGCCAGAACCACGTTTGTGGAAAGCTTTGGCGATGCCCCGGCGGAGGCGGGCGGCTGGGGGGCGACTATAGTAACGTTGCAGTAAAATGGCGCACCCTGCAGTAAGGTAGCCCACAACCGAAGAAAGTGGAACTTTTTGATGCGCGGAAATGAATGCTCATTAACAGACCGATGCAGATCGTCGAAGTAAACTAATGTTGGAATCCCCGTCCCATAGTGACGACGATCTGCTTCGGCTGATTGCGAAGGGTCACGAACCTGCCTTCGTGGAGTTTTATCGGAAGCATCAGGGCTCCGTGTATCGCTTCGCGCTTCACATGAGCGGTAAGACGGAAATCGCTGAAGAGGTTACTCAGGAAGTTTTTTTGACGGTGATGGCCGTGGCGAAGCAGTACGATTCCGAGCGCGGATCAGCGGTCTCTTATCTGTACGGCATTACGCGCAACTTCGTGCTGCGCTGCCTGGAGCGGGAACGGCCCTATGTGGCGGCGCTGGAAGACGTCGAAAACGAACAGGCCGACGCGATGGCCGATGAACACGATCTTTTGAGCGAACTGGCGCGCAACGAACGAATCGAGTTACTGCATAAGGCAGTACTCGCGCTCCCGCCGGCCTATCGGGAAGTTGTAGTGTTGTGCGATCTGAACGAAATGGATTATGCGGAGGCTGCCGGCGCACTCGGATGTGCCATCGGAACCATCCGATCCCGGCTGCATCGCGCCCGAGCGCTATTAATGGAAAAAATGCGTGCCGCTGAAAGGTGTGCTGTATGAACGCAGACGAACGAGAGCTCTTGGAAGGTTTGCATGCGCTCGCCTCGGATGGTCCGCGCCAGGCGCCGCCAGAAGTAGAAGCCCGGCTTCTGGCCGAGTTTCGAAAGCGATCCCGGCAGCGTCGTGCGCGAGCATGGTTGTCCGCCGCAAGTGTTGGAGCGATCGCGGCTGCTATCGCCGTGCTGATCTGGATCGGTCCGTTACGGCCTGAGCATGCGGTGCCTTCGCAAGACGCAGCGGTGTTGGCGGATGAAACCGCCGCCGACTTCTATCCGCTGCCCGATGCCGATGGGTTGCCCCCTGTCGAAAGCGCTATGGTGGTGCGCGTGCAAGTGCCCATGTCATCGCTGGAGTTGATTGGGTTTCCGGTAAACCAAGATCGCGACTCCGATCCCGTCGAGGCGGAGGTTCTGCTGGGACAGGACGGCTTGGCGCGCGGGGTTCGATTGGTCGAGTAATCGAAGGAGAAGAAAATGTTTCAGCTACGTTCCTTAACTGCTCTGGCGCTCTTGATGGCTGGCGCCGCATTCGCTCAACCAGGTCGCCGCGGAATGGGAATGCCGCCAGGCGGACCCGGCGACTTCGCCTTTGTGCGCGGCGAGTTTGGGATGGCCGGCAAGGTCGTTACGGGCGCTCCTTATTCGGCGCAGGCGGTGACGCAATTCAGCCAGACGCTGGCCGACGGGAACCACATTCAGAGGACCACGACCGCGACGGTGTCTCGCGATAGTCAGGGACGAACGCGTACCGAGAGGTCTATGGCGGCCATCGGGGCGCTGGCCGGATCCGGCAGTGCATCCAAAGCCGTGTTTATCAACGATCCTGTAGCGGGCACGGGTTATATGCTCGATGCCACGCACAAGACGGCCCGGCAAATGCCTGCCAATCGCCATCGGCCGCCTCCGGCGCAATCAGCTTCAGATCAGGGCGCGGCGAACGGAGCACAGTCGGCGCGTGCTTCCATGAGGGAGCGGGCGATGGCCAACGTCACCATCGACGATTTGGGCACTCAGGTGATGGACGGCTTGAGCGTGCAAGGCAAGCGTAGGACGCGCACTATTCCGGCTGCGCAGGCGGGCAGCGCGAAGGACATACAGGTCGTTACTGAAACCTGGTATTCGGCGGACTTGCAGATGGTCGTGATGAGCAAAACCAGCGATCCCCGCTTCGGCGATTCGGTCTATCAGCTCACTAACATCAGCCGTGCCGAGCCCGATCCGTCGCTGTTCACGGTTCCTGCGGATTATCAAGTGCAACAAGGCCGGCCAGGCGGCCCTGCTCAGTAACGCTGCTTTACGACGGTTCGCTACCATGGGCATGTGAGCAAGTTTTGTTTTTTTGTCAGCCTGATTTTTTGCTGCTTTTCCCTCCAGGCGGGTCCGGCGCTCGATAGAGCATTGGACTCGCTTTCTTTTGTTCACCAGTTTCATTCCGCGATCCTCTCGCCCGATGGCACAACGGTAGCGTGGACAGAGACGATTCCCGGCACGTCGGGCAAGCAGCAAGAATCGGTTGTGTATGTGAAGGATCTTCGTGATCCGGGCAGCTCGCCCCACAGGATCGCCGGAGGCGCCGGATCGGAGCACGTGCTGGCGTGGTCGCGCGACGGCAAACTGGTATTCCTGTCGACCGGGGATTCAGGCGAGCAGCTTCAGGTCTATGTCGCCGACAAATTAGGACACAGCAAGCCCCGCAAGGTGACCGACCTCAAAGGATACATCGACGAACCGCATTGGTCGCCGGACGGCCGCACCATCGCCGTTCTGTGGATCGAAGGTCTGACTCGCGTGCCCGGCCCAACTGAAGCCACCCTGCCCGACAGTGGCGTCATCTCGTCCAAAGTCTACGAGCAGCGGCTGGCACTGGTGGATGTCTCGACCGGCGCGGTTCATGCCATCACGCCTCCCGAAATGTACGTCTACGAATTTGACTGGTCGCCCGATGGCAAGCAGCTCGTGTATCTCGCCGCGCCGGGCACCGGAGACGACAATTGGTACGTCGCGGAAGTTTATGCCGTCGATTCGTCCTCCGGTGCAGTGCGCCACATCTTGAAGCCGCCCATGCAGGTTGCCAACGTGCGCTGGTCTCCTGATGGGAAAAACCTGGCATTCATCGGCGGCTTAATGAGCGACGAAGGATCTACCGGCGGCGACATCTTCATTCTCCCAGCGGCCGGAGGAACGCCGCTCGACCTGACTCCCAATCGCAAGTCTTCACCGAATTGGTTCCGCTGGACGCCGTCTTCGAATCAAATCCTGATGACAGAGGATTCATCCGGTGAGATGGCGGTCTCAACGCTCGACCTGGCGTCCGGCAGCGTCGAGCAAATCTGGAAAGGCGCCGAGATGATCGCATTTTCGGGCGACGCCACCACTAGCGCCGTGATTCGAAATTCCTGGGCGCACCCGCCGGAAGTGTGGGCGGGACGAACGGGCGCATGGCAGCAAATCACGCACGCCAACGCTAGCCTGAGTCCGCAGTGGGGCCAGGCGAAAAGCGTCGAATGGGCGAGTGATGGCTTTCGCGTGCAAGGCTGGTTATTGTTTCCGCAGCCCTACGATGCATCCAAACACTATCCGATGATTGTTGTGGTGCACGGTGGTCCGGCGGCCGATACCCGCAGCGCCTGGCCCCGGCCGGGGCTGCCATTGCAGCTGCTATCGGCGGAAGGCAACTTCGTGTTTTATCCAAATCCGCGTGGCAGCTATGGGCAAGGCGAAGAATTCACGCGGGCTAATGTGAAGGATTTCGGCCATGGCGATCTGCGCGATATCCTGGCTGGCGTCGATACGGTAGTGAAGGATTATCCGGTGGACGACAAGCGCGTCGGCATCGCAGGCTGGAGCTATGGTGGCTATATGACCATGTGGACCGTGACACAGACTCATCGTTTCCGGGCCGCCTTCGCGGGAGCCGGCGTCGCGAACTGGCAAAGCTATTACGGCGAGAACGCGATCGATCAGTGGATGATTCCGTACTTTGGCGCTTCGGTGTATGACGATCCGGCGGTATACGCCAAAAGCTCGCCCATCAACTTCATCAAGAACGTGACCACGCCGACGCTGGTTGCGGTAGGCGAACGCGATGGCGAATGCCCGCCTCCCCAATCCTACGAATTCTGGCACGCATTGAAGACCCTGGGAGTGAAGACCGAGTTCGTCCTCTATCCCGGCGAAGGCCACGCGTTCCACGATCCGGAACATTCGCGCGACCTGTTCGCCCGCATTGTTAAGTGGTTCCAAGACAACATGCCGGCTGCGGCGGTACAATGACCGCACGTTAAGGTCGAGACCATGTCGGCGCCGGGAACGTCGGTGAAGCAGGCCCTGATCGAAGAGCTGAGGGATTACTACGAGCAATTCGAGAATCTCAAAGAAGATGCTCTGGAGCTGAGCGCGCCGCTTAACGACAGTCAGTTCAACTGGCGGCCATCGCCAAAGAAATGGTCGATTTCAGAATGCCTTTGCCACCTGAATATTCTCGATGGGTTGGACGTACCGGCCATTCGTGACGCGATAGAGGCTGGCCGCGCGACCGGACTCAGCGGAAAAGGGCCTTTCCACTACGGCTACCTGAGCCGCAGCTTCGTTCGTTTTTCAGAGCCTCCGGTGAAAGTGAAGTTCAAGGCGCCTAAGGTTTACCAGCCTCCGTCGGTTCAACCCAAGGATAAAGTGATCGCGGAGTTCATCGCGATCCACGATCAACTGTTGGAACTGGTTTCGAAATCGAATGGGTTGGATCTGGCGCGTATCAAAGTGAGCGCGACACCGTTCCCGCGTGTAAAATTCAGCCTGGGCCAGCGGTTCGCGCTATTGGCAGCCCATGACAGGCGGCATCTGCGGCAGGCCTGGGAAGTCCGCCGGCAGGCTGATTTTCCGGTTTAGTGTCCCGATTTAAATTTACTTCTTCTTTTTAGATCTGCGGGCTTGCTTGCCGTGGGGCTGATGTTGGGGCCCGCTGGCGGCTTGTGGTTCCGCGTGCTCCATCGGGGCCGGCGGTTTCACGATGCCGGTCTTCACGGCCAGGCTGCCGAGCGTGGAACCGATCGCCTGGGCGGTCGTTTCTAGCACGCCGTGTTCGTCTTTTTGAGCACTTTGATTATTCACCGTATCGCTCCTCGCGGAGAAACAAGCACGTAACGGGCCATGCGAAATCTCTTTTCAGATTAAAGCTCTTCTCGAGCCGGGACGCGTATCTTTTACAACGCGTGGCAGGTCGGGTTGAACCTTCCTTCCCTGTCACCTTCCCTGGCGCTCTGCATCTCATGACTATGAGACGTTTTGTGGTTTGTGCGTTTTTATTCGCTGCCGGCTTGATCGCTGAGAGTTTCCCGCCCGCCGATGTCAAGGTCATGGGCGATCTGCGATATGGGCAGACGAGTAACGCGGTGGAGTGTTCCAGCGCATCGCCCTATTACGCGTTCGTGTTCAATGGCAAAGGCGGCGAGCGCGTGGATGTGGTCGTGAAGTCCGAAGACCGTCAGGCCTTCGTGGCAATCGGCGACCCTAGTTTAAACCAGCTCGCCAGTGGAACGGGGCACGTGACCTTCACTCTGCCGAATCGAGGCCCGGATGCAGAGGGCTACTATATTGTCTTCCGTGACAGTGAAAGCAGGGATGCCCGTTTTAGCGTTGAGTTGAAGAAACTGCCGGCCGAAACTTCAAAGTAGCCCCAAGCTTCACAGTAAATTGTGACGCCGCTGCTTTTCGAGCAGCTTCACCACATCTCCGACTTCCTGTGCGCGTGATCGATCCGCGATCAGCAGCGCGTCGGGCGTATCCACTATTACCAGGTCGTTCACGCCCACCAGCGCCACCAGCTTGCCCTCGGCATCGATGTAGTTGCCTGAACTGGCGTGCGCCAGCGCTTCGCCACGGATCACATTGGCGCTTCCGTCCCGAGGCAGCAATTCGTATAGCGCGTTCCAGCTACCGACATCGTTCCAGCCGAAGTCGTCGGTCGCGAAGCCCACCACGCCGCGTGCTTTTTCGAGCACCGCGTAGTCGATCGAAATGTTCTCGCAGTGCGGAAAGGCGCCCTTCAACTTTGACGAAAAACGGCTATTCGCGAACGCAGGCAGGCTCGCGAGCAGCGTCGCGGTTTTCGGCAGAAACTCGCGCAGCGCATCCAGCAGCACCGACGTCTTCCAGAAAAACATCCCGGCGTTCCAATAGAAGTTTCCGGACTTCACGTATCGCTTAGCCCTAGGAAGCTCCGGCTTCTCGCGAAACCGGCGAACTGCACGAGGTTCCAGCGATCCCGCGCTAGCGCCCTTGGCGAACTCGATGTAGCCGTACCCGGTTTCGGGCCAGCGTGGCTGAATTCCCAGCACGACCATCTTGCCCTCGGCCGCGGATTTGAATGCACCGCGTACGAAGCGCAGGTAGCGCGCCGGTTTCGAGATCATGTGATCGGATGGGAACACTCCCATGACGGCGTTGGGGTCGATCGATTGCAGGATGTGGGCCGCCAGTCCGATCGCTGGGGCAGTGTTCCGTTGGGCGGGCTCAGCTAGGATCTGGTTTTTGGGAAGCTCCGGCAACTGGCGTACGATCTCGGCCCGCAGATGTTCGTTGGTCAGGACCCAAAGATGATCGGGCGGGATGACCGGGCTCAGGCGATCCACTGTTTGCTGGATCAGCGAGCGGTCTCCCAAAAACCGCAAAACCTGTTTGGCGCGCGCGCGACGGCTGCGCGGCCAGAATCGCGTACCTCGGCCACCGGCCAGAATCAGGCCGTAGTAGGTAGCCCGACGCGGCATCAGCTTAGCGGATATCCGTGAATCAGTTTGAAGGTGCGATCCCAGCGGGTCTTGGTGAAGAAATGCAACCCAAGATCGACCATATGATGCAGGTTGTAATCTTTCAGATCATCGGTGGGCGCATCGTAGGACCAGAAAATGATCAGCGGCTTCCCCATGATGTTGTCGCGCGGCACCAAGCCCCAATAACGGCTGTCGAGCGAGTTATCGCGGTTGTCGCCCATCGCGAAATAGTTGCCGGGCGGCACCACCAGCTCGCCGTTGACGACATCCTGGCGCAACATCGCATAGGCTCGCTCCAACATTTGTGGATCCGGAACGTAGTCGGGTTCGCCCTGCGGGAAGTTGTCGCGATAGTTCATGAAGTTGTCCAGGTGGATGGTGTAGGGCTCGCTGAGCGGCTTTCCATTCACGAAGACTTGTTTGTTCATCAGCTTGACGTGATCGCCTGGAAGGCCGATCACACGCTTCACGTAATCTACGTTGATCAGCGTGGGATGGCGAAACACGATTATGTCGCCGCGCTTTACGTCTTCGTACGGCAGCAGGTATTTGCTCAACGGCCCTGGAGGCGCGTACGCCAGCTTGTCGACAATCAGGTGATCGCCCGTCAGCAGCGTGTTATGCATGGACGACGTCGGAATGACGAAGGGCTGGGCGATGGTGGACGTGCCGAACAGCAAGATCAGAATGGTGATGGCCCACTCGGCGACCGAGCTACGCTGCGCGGTTTCGGAAGGCTGGGCAGGAGTCAGCTTCGGCTTCGGCTTAGTTGTCGCTGTGGTAGCCATGGATCAATCGGAACGTGCGATTCCAGCGAGTCTTGGTGAAGAAATGCTCGCCGAGATCGATGAAATGCTGAACCAGCGTGTGCACCGAGGAACTCGCGAGGCTTTCGGTATTGGCGTCGTATGACCAATAAATGATCAGGGGTTTCCCGATGATATTCTCGCGCGGCACGAAACCCCAATAGCGGCTGTCGAGTGAGTTATCCCGATTGTCTCCCATGGCGAAAAATGAGTTGGGAGGCACAACCACCTCACCGTTGACCACATTATTGGCCAGCATCTCTCGCGCCGGGTCGGACAGCATCAGGTTTGGCTCGCTGCTCGGGAAGTTATCGCGAAATGAATCGGGATAGGGATTCTTGTGATAGACGTAAGGTTCGTTCAGCTTGACGCCGTTGCGATAGACCTGCTGATTGATGATCTTGATGTGATCGCCGGGAACGCCGATAGTGCGCTTGACGAATGTCTGGCTGATATCCACCGGGTATCGGAAGACGATAATGTCCCCATGCTGGGGCTCTTGGTAGGGCAGGATGTATTTGCTGAATTTGCCCTCTGGCGCGTAAGCCAGCTTGTCCACCAGCAAGTGGTCGCCGATGAGCAGCGTATCTTCCATGGACCCGGTCGGGATGACGAAAGCCTGGACGAGAGTGGTGGTCCCGAATAGCAACAGAAGGATGGTGATGGCCCACTCCGCAATGGTTCCGCGGGGTGGATCGGTTTGGACTGTTGCAGGCGCCGCGGCCGGTTCGGCTACAGCGGCCTTACCACGATCGGATGGCGGTTTCATAGTACCGATACCTTCATTCTACCAGGAGGCGGCCGCCTAAGCCGAAAAACCTCCGCTAAAGAAATGCAAATATTGATCACGCCCAGTCCGCTTAACGCCCCTCGGAAGAAGGGGCTGTCCCAAACTTCGCGCGTCCAGGGCGCAAGACTGGCGATCGAATTATTGTTCCAATACTCCATCCAGGGGAAAATCAGTAGAAAGACTCCTACCTCAAAGCAGACGATGATGAACAACAGCACGCCCAGCTTTTGATACCAGGCGGTCTTGGTCTTGCGTGGCTCGACCGGCGTTTCGATTGATGACTGGGGCTCTACGGGTTGCATGCAGCGGCTTCCTGAAACGCTTCGTTTTCCTCAGTCCATTCGGCCGGCGGCGCTTCTTCCGGGGGAAATAGTGCCGCCTGCCGCGGATAGCCGGTCCAGACCCTATCCGGCGAATGGTCACGCACCGGCCAGAAGCTGAAGCGGTGGAGCGTGGTCGGCCCGTGTTTTTCGAGCGCCTTCCAATGCTGATCGGTAGTGTAGCCCTTGTGATTTTTCAAGCCGTATTGTGGAAAAACCTCGTCCCACTGACGCATGCAGGCGTCTCGCTCCACTTTCGCCAGAATAGACGCGGCCGCGATGCATTGCGATAGAGCGTCGCCATGAATTAAGGCGCGTTGGGCAATTGGAAGGTCGACTGTAATGGCATCGATCAGCAGATAATCCGGCGCCGGTTTCAAGCGCTCGACCGCGCGGCGCATCGCCAGGCGAGAGGCCTGGTAGATGTTGATGTGATCGATCTCAAATGCGTCGGCAGCCGCCACGCCCCAGGCGACGGCGCGCTCCCGGATTCGGCCGGCCAGCACTTCGCGCCGCTCCCGGTCAAGCTGTTTGCTGTCGCGCAATCCGCGGATGGGATTGTCCGGCGAAAGAATTACAGCAGCCGCGAAGACCGGGCCAAACAGCGCGCCGCGGCCGACCTCGTCAACGCCGGCAATCCGCGTGAAACCCTGGGCGCGGGCCTCGCGTTCGTATTTGGCCTGGCATCTCATCGAATATTAACAGCCACCTCGTCAGTAGAGAACGCGGCAGCCGGGCTCGGTGGGTTCGTTTTAATCGCGCTCGCGAAGACGAGCCGCCTTACCCTTCAACTCTCGTAGATAGTACAGCTTGGCGCGTCGCACGCGGCCGGTACGAATCACGTCGATGTGATCCACCACCGGCGCATGGATCGGGAAAATGCGCTCCACGCCTTGTCCAAAGCTGACTTTGCGCACGGTAACGGTTTCGCCTAAACCAGAATTCTTCCGGGCTATGACGGTTCCTTCAAAAGCCTGCAAACGTTCTTTGTCGCCTTCTTTGATCTTGACGTGAACGCGGATGGTGTCGCCGGGACGAAACTCCGGCACTTCCGCCCGTTTATGCTTCGCGACGATTTTGGTGAGTAGTGGGTGGGGCATGGTCACAAGTCCTTGAATTCTCTATTGTAATAGATCCGGACGGTTTCGTGCAGTCTTCTGGCGGGCCAGTTCGCGCCGCCAGCGGCGAATCTCCTCGTGATTGCCGCTCAACAGGACCTCAGGAACCTTCCAGCCCCGGAAATCCGCGGGTCGCGTGTATTGTGGGCAATCCAGCAGACCGGCTTCAGTGAACGATTCCTGCAGGGCCGAATCCTCATTGCCGAGCACGCCGGGCAGCAGCCGCGCCACGCAATCCACCACCAGCGCTGCGCCTAACTCGCCGCCGCTCAGCACGAAATCCCCGATCGAAAGCTCCTCGTCGGCCAGATGCTCGGCCACTCGCTCGTCGACGCCTTCGTATCGGCCGCAAATAAGAAACAATTCTTTGTATTGGCTTAACCGGCGCGCGGCTTGCTGGTCGAACCGCTGGCCCTGGGCAGAGAGCAGCACCAGCCTCTGTTCGAACGTGCGTTCCGGCCAGATGCTTTCGACAGCTTCAAAGATGGGTGCGGGCTTGAGCAGCATCCCTTCGCCGCCACCGAAGGGGCGATCGTCGACGGTGCGATGGCGGTCGTGCGTCCAGTTCCGAAGATCGTGGATGCGGATTTCGATGAGCCCCGCTTCGGCAGCCTTAGCGACGACGCCGTGCTGGAAGGGGCCTTGGAAGAAGTCCGGGAAGATGGTGAGGATGTGAAAAACCAAATCCTAGTTTAATTCGTCCAAACCCGCGGGGAGATTGACATCGATACGTTTCCGTTCCAGATCGATGTTGATGAGCAGCGCCTTGGCGAAGGGGATCAATAGCTCTTTGTCGTCTTGGGTTCGTATTTCAAGAAGCGGGACGCCGCCGGTCTCCTGAAAGTCCAGCACGGTGCCGAGCAGCCGTTCGTTTTGATCCACAACCCGGCAGCCTACCAAATCTGACTGATAATATTCACCTTCGGGAGTCGCGGGACGTTGCTCGAGTGGAACTTGCACATCCGCGCCGGCCAAACGCTCGGCGTCTGTAATCGTATCGACACCTTTGAACTTGAAGATGACGCGATCACCGTGAACCCAGGTACGTTCCACTTCCATCGGAGCGTCGTTCACGATGACCTGCTTCACTTCAGCGAGACGGCCGGACAAAGGTAAGGCGGCGAGCTCGCCTTTGTTTCCGCGTGCTCGGAGCAAACGTGCGATGGTTACGAGCTTCGGGTTGGAGGCTATTCCAGGATCTCCAGCGTGAATCTCCGATTCAGCTTCATCCCTGCGGCTCCCAACAGTGTTCGGATCGAGCGGGCGGTTCGGCCCTGCTTTCCGATGACCTTCCCTAGGTCGGTGGGAGCAACACGCAGCTCCAACACAGTGACCTGCTCGCCCTGCACCTCGCGGACGATAACCTGGTCAGGTATATCAACAAGAGCTTTCGCGATATCTTCAATCAGTTGCTTCATTTCCAGGTTGCCTCATATAGTGTAGCGCTGTGACCGTCAATCCTCACTGGGATCATTTCCAGGTAGTCCCGCCGGGTTCTCGTGCACCCGTTCTCGGAAACGGCCTTTCAGCCCCATTGCAAGTGAGACGCTATCTTCGCCAAATCTTTCGCGAATCTGATCGACAGTATTAAGCGCCTTACGCCAGCGATTCGTCTTTTCTTCGCCAATCAGGTTGAGCTGGCCTTCATCAGTTTCGAGGGATGAGGCATGCACGCCGAGCAGCCGGACCTTGGCTTCGTTTTTGCGATTTTGCCGGAACAGGGCGCGGATCTCGCGGAAGATCTCGGTGTCGAGCTGGGTACCGTGATCGAGCGAGTGGGCGCGGGTGATGGTGGAGAAATCGGAGTAGCGGAGCTTGAGTTGCACGGTTCGGGCAAACAGTTTGTGTTCGCGAAGGCGGCGGCCGACCATCTCGGAAAGCCGAGCTAGTACGGCGTCCAGCGTTTCGAGGTCGGCGGTGTCTTCGTTGAAGGTGAACTCGTGGCTGATGGATTTCGGGTTGTGCTCTTCACCGACGATGCCGTCGAACCATCCGCCGGCGTCCAGGCCGCGTGACTTTCCGGCGAGCGCGAGCCCCCATTGGCCGAAGTGCTGGCGGAGGAAATCCTCTTCGAGCCGGGCGAGGTCGCCGACTTTGCGGATGCCCCAGGCCTGCAGATTTTTTTCGGTTACTTTGCCGACGCCGGGGATCTTTCGAATGTCCAGCGGGGCAAGAAAGCGGGCTTCTTCGGCGGGGAGTACCCACAGGACGCCGTTCGGCTTGGCTTGATCGGAGGCAACCTTGGCGACCATGCGCGAGGCAGCGATCCCGATGGAGCAGTTGAGGCGCGTTTCTTTCTTCATGGCTTCGTGCAGGCGGTGCGCGGCACGCATCGGAGGACCATGCAGGCGCTCGGTTCCGGTGATGTCCATATAGGCCTCGTCGACCGAAGCCATCTCCACCTGTGGTGAAAAGCTCTTCAGGACTTTGTAGACTTTGCGCGAGTAGTCCCGGTAGCGGTCGGGATGTCCATTGACGAAGATGGCCTGCGGACAAAGACGACCCGCGGTTCGCAGCGGCATAGCGGAGTGAACGCCGAACTTCCGGGCCGCGTAAGATGCCGCGGAAACTACGCCGCGCTGGTTGGCCTGGCCGCCGACGACCACGGGCTTGCCAATTAGGGAGGGATCGAACAGCTCTTCGACGGAGACGAAGAAGGCGTCCATGTCGACGTGGAAGAAGGTGCTCATTTGGTGCCGAAGTCCAAGATCCTCAGCCTCTTTCCGTCGTAAACTCAGACGACGCAGTCTCTTCAGATGTAATCTCGTTCTTCAGTTCATCGAACGAGAACGTCAAGGCGTGAAAACCCTCACGGTCCAAAGAATGAACGTTGGATACCAACCAGTGCCTGATCTTCGGCAGGGCTTCGGCCATGAGCTTGCCTTGTACGATGTGCTTCAAAGGGCGGGGAACAGGATGGACCAGAATGGTCCATTTGGCATCCAAAACACCATTCTCGGCCATGCTCCTTGATGCAGAGAAGAAATGCGTAGGTCCGGAATAGTAGACGCGCAACACTTGATACGGAATGCTAGTTCCGTGATCCTTTACCAGGCTCTTCGAAAACCAGAAATTAACTTCGAGCAGTTCGTGCTGGGGCACGCCCGTTAATGCGTCCGAAATCGCTTTAGCTCCGAGCGGATACGAATGCGTCTGTGGGATTTTCGATTTTGATTTGGTCGGAATCACACAAATATTCCTTGTGGGCAACCAGGCTAAAGTAGCCGGGCCGCCAGCACGCGCGGCAGACCTGCCAGGTCCTGCTCGACGGCGACGTTGCTCCATCCAGCTTTGAGCATCGCGCGCACCGGCTCTAGGGAATTGTAACCGAGTTCGACGAGAAGCCAGCCGCCGGGGTGCAGGACACGAGGGGCGTCGGCGATGAGGCGCTGATAGATATCGAGCCCGGTTGGTCCGGCGAACAAAGCCACATGCGGTTCGAAATCGCGCACTTCACGCTGGAGCGCGGGATGGTCGGTTTTTGGGACGTAGGGAGGATTGGAGACCAGGACGTCGATGCTATGGTCTGCGATGGCGTCGACCAAATCGCACGCGAAGAAGCTGACCGGAGCCGATAGACGGCGCGCATTCGCGGCGGCGACGCACAGGGCGTTTGTTGAAACATCACTCGCGAGAACACGAGCCTTGGTCTCTAGCGCCAATGTGATGGCGATCGCGCCGGAACCCGTTCCGACATCTAATACGATGTCACCGGGCTGAATGCGGGAAACACTGGCCTGAATGAGATGCTCGGTTTCTGGCCGCGGAATCAGGACATCCGGCGTAACGCGAAAATCCCGGCCGTAGAATTCCTGGCGTCCGGTGATGTATTGGGTCGGTTTGCCCTTGAGGCGTTCGTGAAGATAACGGCCGTAATGAATCCAAGCGACTTCAGTTAACTCGTCTTCCGGATGGGCGTAAAGATATACGCGTTCGCGATGGAGTGCGTGGGCGAGCAGGACCTCCGCAGTCAGCCTGGGAGCGCTAATCGCTCCTTCCTGGAGAAGTTGCGTGCCCTGAAGCAGAGCTGTCTGAACCGTCATGAGACGGGAACCGGCTAGGCGGCTTCGCCTTGGTCTTTCAGCTTCTCGGTCTGGTAGTAATCAGTGGCCGCGGTGATGAGTGGATCGAGGCGGCCTTCCATGATCAGGTCGAGCTGATGCAGGGTCAGTCCGATGCGGTGGTCGGTCACGCGATTCTGCGGGAAATTATACGTCCGGATCTTTTCGCTGCGATCCCCACTGCCCACCTGGCTGCGGCGCTCGGCGCCTATCTCCTGGCGCTGCTTATCGAGTTCCATTTCATACAACCGCGACCGGAGCACCCGCTCGGCCTTGGCGCGATTCTTGATCTGCGATTTTTCGTCCTGGCACGAGACCACCAGACCGGTCGGCAAATGCGTGATCCGCACCGCCGAGTAGGTTGTGTTCACCGACTGGCCGCCCGGTCCCGACGAGCAGAAGGTATCGATCCGGATATCCTTGGGATCGATCTTGATTTCCACTTCGTCGGCTTCCGGCAGTACCGCTACTGTGATGGCTGAAGTGTGCACACGGCCCTGCTGCTCGGTGGCCGGCACGCGCTGCACGCGGTGAACTCCGCTTTCGTACTTCAACCGGCTGTAGACTTTGTTGCCGCTCACCAGCGCGATCACTTCCTTGAGACCGCCGATCGACGACTCGCTGCTGGAGGTGATTTCCACGCGCCAGCGCTGCGATTCGGCGTAGCGGGTATACATCCGAAAGATCTCGGCCGCAAACAACGTGGCTTCATCGCCGCCGGTGCCGGCGCGGATTTCGATCACCACGTTCTTTTCATCCAGCGGGTCTTTGGGGAGCAGCAGGACCTTCAGGTCTTCTTCGATCCGAACCAGCTCCGGCTCCAGCCGATGCACTTCGTCGGTGGCCATCTGGCGCAATTCGGGATCGGGATCTTCGAGCATCTGCCGGCCTTCGTCGTAGTTGTGTTTGACCTGCTTGTACTCGCGGTACTTGTTGACGACCTCTTCGATGTCGCTGCGCGACTTGGCGGTTTTCCGGTAATTCTCCGAGTCGTTGATCACCGCCGGATTGGTCATCTGGCGCGTCAATTCCTCGAATCGTGCTTCGATGTCGTCGAGTCTTTGCGAGTATTGCATGGAAGGCTCCCGCTTTGAGCCCGCGCGTTAAGCGATGACCAGCTCGCCGCCCTGGGACTTCTCGAGATCCATAGCTTGCTCCAAGGCGTGGATTGCCACCGCGGCCTGTTCATCGGCGGGCGGCTTGGTGGTGATGCGCTGCAGCCAGAGACCTGGGGTCACGAGAGTCGCGAGCAGCCCTTGCTGGTGTTTGGAAGCGAAACGGATCAGCTCGTAGCTCACGCCGACAATCAAAGGCAGCAATGCGATCCGGGCCACGAATTTGAGCAGGAACGAATCGAATGGCAGGAACGCGTAAATCGGGATCGCAAGCAGCATCAGCACGATGAGGAAGCTGGTTCCGCAGCGCGGATGGAAGGTGACGAACTTCTGCGCGTTCTCCACGGTGACGGGCTTCCCGGATTCGAAATTGAAGACCACCTTGTGCTCGGCGCCGTGATATTCCCACACCCGCCGCATGTCTTTCATGCGCGAAACCACCAGCAGGAACCCGAGGAACAGGAACATGCGGATGAAGCCGTCCATCAGATTCACCGCCAGGCGGCTATGGACCGCCGGGATCGCGTCGCCGATTTTTGTTGCCAGCAGGAGCGGCAGAAACTTGTACATGAAAAGGAAGAAGAGCAGCGAGAATGCGAGATTCATGCCCATCATCCAGGGCGACAGCTCGACCGGTTTCTCGCCCTTCTCGGTCATGGTCTTGTTTATAGCTTCCAGGCCGACGTTGACAGAAAAGCGGAGCGCCCTTACACCTAGCCACATGGCGTGGCCGAGGGTGCCGACGCCGCGGAAGATGGGAAGTTTGAAGATGGGATACTTTTCCGAGACCCGCGGCAGGGGGCTCTGTTCGGTGACGATTTCGCCGCCGGGTTTGCGCACCGCGACACAATAGCTATGCGGAGCGCGCATCATGACGCCCTCCATCACGGCCTGGCCGCCAACGAGGGTTTCCTCGCCGCTTTCCAGAATAGGCAGCATCTGCAGGTGGGCGTTGAGGCGCAAAAAGCTTCTAAGAGACAAGGGGATAGACTCCTTCTTGATTATAAACCCTTTGGGCGGTCAGTGCGGCAAGTCGCCGGCCGGCTTCTGGCTGGTGATCTCGTTGAAGGCGTCCTTTACCTGCGCAGGCAGCGAGCCCGCGCTGACCCAATTCTTCACGCTATCGGGAAGTTGTAGAGCGGCCATCTGCTTGCCGTTCTCGGTTTTGACCAAGTCATCGATCTTCATGCCGCTCTTCACGGCCGCCGCCACCGCCTTATGCAGTTCGATCATGAAGGCGCGCTGGCCCACCATGATGTCTTTGCCGCCGGAGGGGCCGTGTCCAGGAAGCACATGCTCGACATTCAGCTTCATCGCGCCCTCCACCACCTTGGGCCAGTTGCCGATATTGCCGTCGGCGGTGTAATTATACGGCCCGTTGACGACCGCATCGCCGGTGCATAGGACTTTTTCGGCGGGCAGGTAGACGAAGCCGTCGCCTCGGGTGTGCGCCCAGCCGAAGAATCGGAACTCCACGCGGCGCGTGCCGTCGGTCATGACGTGCGGGCTGTCGGTGAAGGTTTGCTTCGGCGGCTCAGGATGATCGGAGTGCATGTCGGCGACATCTTTGCGCTGTTTCATGGTGGTCTGCCAGCGGGCCGGCTCATAGCGCTTCATTTCGTCGGCGACACCTTGATAGGCGATAGTGACGGCGCCCATCTGGGTCCAGACCGCGTTGCCGTAGGAATGATCGCCGTGGTGGTGTGTGTCGAAGACGAACTTGACAGGCTTGGACGAGACTTTCTTTGCGTCCTCGATCACCTTGCGAGCACCGCTGGGAAAATTGGCATCGATGACGATGAGGTAATCCTTCATCTCGATGATGGTGTTGTTGCAGTGGCCCTCATTCTGAATGTCGCCTTCGCGGAACCAGACGCCGGGGGCGATTTGTTTGACGGTGTTGGGCTGGGCATCGCCTCGGGTGAGGAGAAAGCCAAGTGAGAGCAGGATCAGGAAGGCGGTAAGCAGCAACGGGCGGGTGGGTTTCATATTGGGAAGATTGTACCGAACTTGAGGGCAGGCTGTTCGTTATTCTGGAAGCAATGCTCCGCTATCACGTAGCTTATTACTTACTCCGGGGGGACGATCGCATGGTCGTAGCGGAGGTCTTGGACTTTCCCGGCGTGGTGAGCCAAGGTTTCGATTTAGCCGACGCGCGTCTGATGATCGCGAGCGCACTTGAGGATGTGGCACAAATGCATCTGGAGGAAGGGAAGGCCCTACCTGTTCCGAATCCGGACGCGACGGCTACGGATGCCGATTTGATTGAACTCCTACCGCTGTCTGTGGGAGCTGGCGCCAGGCTTGCCGGCGAAAGTATTGTTTAGGAACCGGAGTTGGAGAATATCGCTACAAACATATCTGGGGTGGCGCCCATTTCACCCGAACCTTGACTTCATATCCTGACGGCACGCGTAAAGCTCTGATCAGAATCAGGGAAGTCTCACCTTGAGAGATTTCGAGGTCATAGACGCCAGGTGCGACGCCTAGAATCTGAAACTCGCCGTTTTCGTTGGTTTTGCTCTCGTGAACGAGTTTCGCCGCCACTGTGAGTAGCCTCACGGCCAGGTCCTTCCATACGCGCCCGTCGTCGCCGCGAGCTTCACCCAAGATTCTCGGGGCACCGCCGGAGGGCAACTTCCTACGCGACGTTTGCGACTTATGTGCAGGCCCGAGGCAAGGCTGCAGAGGCAAGATGTCTAGCAACACGAGACCTAGCGTCGTCTCTTTTCCTTCTTCGACAGGGACACCAAGTTCTTTAACTTTGAAGCCCGGCGATTCGAACTTGAGGTCATAGACGCCGGGTTCAAGACCCCTTAAGACGAACTCTCCAGAGGAACCAGATCGAGTTTCCAGTTTAGAGGAGTTAGCTACGCTAATAAGCGCGTGAGGTATTACGGCGTCGCTTGGATCGGCCACGACGCCGGAAATGCTCCCGCGTGTCTCCTGCGCCGACAACGCCATAGAGCTAATAGCCAACGCGCAGGCCCATTTCGACCACATTGCTTCTCTAGCATATCGCGCTGATACAATGAAAATTCCTGGGAGGTGGCATGGCGGCTCTAAAGCGCCGGGCATCGGTCGCGGTCAAGATTGGCAACGTCTGGGTGGGAGGCAATCACCCGATCGTGGTCCAGTCGATGACCAATACGGACACGGCCGACGTCATGTCGACCGTCAATCAGGTGATGGCGCTGGCGCAGGCCGGTTCGGAACTGGTCCGCGTGACGGTCAACACCGAGGCGGCCGCCCAAGCGGTTCCTAAGATCGTCGACACGCTGGACAAGTTCGGCGTCCGGGTTCCCATCATCGGCGATTTCCATTACAACGGCCACATCCTGCTCAAGAAATATCCCGATTGCGCGCGATCGCTAGCCAAGTACCGCATCAATCCGGGCAACGTGAATATCGGCAAGAAGCACGACGACAATTTCCGGACCATGATCGAGGTCGCGATTGAATACGACCGGCCGGTGCGCATCGGCGTCAATTGGGGCTCGCTCGATCAGGCGCTGCTCACCAGCATGATGGACGAGAATTCGCAACTAGACGAGCCGTTGGATGCCAAAGAGGTCACGATGAACGCGATCGTGGCCAGCGCGGTGCGTTCCGCCGAGGCTGCCGAGCACTACGGGCTGGGGCGCGACAAGATCATCCTGAGCGCCAAGGTCAGCGGGGTGCAGGATCTTATCGCGGTCTACCGGAAACTGGCCTCGCAATGCGACTACACACTGCATCTCGGCTTGACCGAAGCCGGGCTGGGATCTAAGGGTATCGTCGCCACCACGGCCGCGATCGGCGTGCTGCTGCAAGAGGGCATCGGCGACACGATTCGCGCCTCGCTCACGCCCTTGCCCAACGGCGACCGCACCGACGAAGTCATCGTCTGCCAACAGATTCTTCAGGCGCTAGAGCTGCGCAGCTTCACGCCACAAGTGACCGCGTGCCCCGGCTGCGGCCGGACGACCAGCACATTTTTCCAGGACATGGCCGACCAGATACAGACTTACTTGCGCGAGCAGATGCCGATCTGGAAGGGCAAGTACTCAGGCGTCGAGGAGATGAAGGTGGCGGTGATGGGCTGCGTGGTGAACGGGCCTGGCGAATCGAAGCACTCCAACATCGGCATCTCGCTGCCAGGCACGTTCGAGGAGCCAGTGGCGCCTGTGTACGTCGACGGCAGACTTTCAACGACGCTGCGCGGCGACCGCATCGTGGCCGAGTTTATCCAAATCCTGGATAAATACGTCGACCGCAGATATGCCGAGCGCGCCGCGGAGACAACCTCGGTCTAAGTGGGGCGCGCACTTCCCATCTACCGCGTTCGAGCCCAAAACGTAGCCGCCGAGTCCGATAACAAAATTCACGACGATCAGGTAGCGCGACGTACGGTTTTCGCGGCGGTTTGGTTCCGGGCGTAACGGTCTATGGCTATATGACGGCCCCGATCGTGGAAATGGCGCCGGAATGGTTGGAGCGTGGATCGATGAAACTGCGATTGATCGAGCCGTTCTATGACGGCGAAGAAGTTCTCCTACGAGCCGAGTGCGGCGATGACGGGTCGATCGCAGTTACGGCGGAACGGGCAGACGGGACGGTCTGCGCTCGGGGCACAGCCTCGATTCGAAATGCCTCTTTGCTTCCGCCGCAGCGATTGGCCGAGCATCCGCTGCCGGCAATAGAACAACGCCCGGTGCCTTCGCGCGACAATCTAATTCCGGGTGAGCTTTTGGGGACTGTAGTACAGCCCCTTGATCTGAGTGGCTGGCGGCCGTATGCGGAACGCCTGCTTCAATACTCCAACGATGTCTTGGCCCGCAATTTCCGGCTGGGGCCGTGGATCCACACGGCGAGCGAAATCGACAACTGGGGCATTGCGCTGGAAGGTGTTCAGATCTCCGCGCGCGGCCGGGTTCAAGAGCGATTCGATCGCAAAGGCCACCAGTTTGTGGTGCTCGACGTGACGCTGGTGGACGGAGATCGGCTGATCCAGACAGTGCGGCACACGGCGATTTACAAACCGCGAAGAATCGATGTTGGGCCCTCCGAATACAGCGCGGATGGCGTCGACCTCACGCTAATACGGTGGATGCTTTCGCTTACCCCGGCCGAACGACTCCAGGTGCTGCAGCGGTTCGTTAATTCGGTCGAAGAGATCCGCGCCCAGAATGCCGGCAACTGATTTCCTGGCGGTTATACGCACGCTCACGGAGCACCGGGTTGACTTCATCGTCGTAGACGGCGTCGCGGCGGTCCTCGAAGGGGCGCCGATCAGCACTTTCGATCTTGACATTGTGCACTCCCGCACGGGCGAGAACGTCCAACGTCTTGTGGGCGCGCTGAACGCGCTGGATGCTCACTTTCGCTTGCAACCGGAGCGTCGCATTCGCCCGGCGGCATCGCATCTCTTGTCCGCGGGTCATCAACTCCTAATGACTCGGTATGGACCACTGGACGTTTTGGGTGCGATCGGGCAATCGCATGGCTACGACGAATTGCTCGAACATGTGAACGAAATGAGCGGGACCAGGCCTCTCGATCAAAGTCCTAAAACGCGCGAAGCTCATCGAGGTGAAATCGGAGACAGCAGGCGAGAAGGACCTCGCTGCTCTACCGATCTTGCGCAAGACGCTGGAAGAGAAAGAACGCTAATAGATGAGACCCGGTAGCTAAACTCGATGGCCGTGCTTCGACTCAGTCTCCTCCTAATCGTGCTGCTGCCCCTGGCGGCGCAGCAATTTTCGCCCGATCTCTACGCAGGGCTTCGCTGGCGGACGATCGGTCCTTACCGCGGCGGACGGACGGTTGCCGCTGCCGGCATTCCCGCGCAGCCGAATGTCTTCTACATCGCCGCAAACGACGGCGGCATCTGGAAGACCGACGACTACGGCCGAACCTGGAACCCGCTCTTCGATGACCAGCCCACCGGCTCCGTCGGTGCACTCGCGATAGCGCCATCCGATCCCAACATCATTTATGCGGGCAGCGGCGAGGGATTGCAGCGCCCTGATCTTTCGGTCGGCAATGGCATCTACAAATCAACTGACGGCGGAAAGACTTGGCGGCATCTCGGCCTTCGGGACGGCCAGCAGATTCCGGCGATTCTAGTCGACCCGCAGGATCCCAATCGCCTGTTCGTCGCAGTGCTCGGCCATCCTTACGGCCCCAACGCAGAGCGGGGCGTGTTCCGTTCTACCGATGGCGGCGAGACCTGGGAGAAGGTGCTGTATAAGGACGAGAACACGGGCGCGATCGATCTCGCGTTTGATCCTACGAATCCGCGCACGATCTACGCCGTCTTGTGGGCAGCGCGGCAAGGCCCGTGGGAGAACGGCGAATGGTCGGGTCCGAATAGCGGCCTCTTCAAATCCACCGACGGCGGTACAACCTGGCAGCAACTGACGGGCGGACTCCCGACTCCGGCGCAAGGGCTTGGGCGCATCGGTATCGCGATCGCCCCCAGCGATCCGAGTCGCATGTATGCACTGGTGGAAGGGAAGCCGAGCGCGCTCTATCGCTCTGACGACGCCGGGGCCAACTGGCAGCGCGTCAACACCGAAGCGCGGATCTCGGGACGCGGCTCCGACTTCGCGGGTGTACGGGTTGATCCTAAGAACAAAGACGTCATTTATGTGGCGAACACGTCAACGTATCGCTCGACCGACGCCGGGCAATCATTCACCGCGATCAAAGGCGCGCCGGGCGGCGACGACTATCACACTATCTGGATCAATCCTGAGAAACCAAGGATCATCCTGCTCGCGAGCGACCAGGGCGCTACCATCAGCGTCAACGGTGGCCGGACCTGGAGCTCCTGGTACAACCAGCCCACCGCGCAGTTCTATCACGTGATCACCGACAACCAATTCCCATATTGGGTTTACGGCGGCCAGCAGGAGAGCGGCTCGGCCGGAGTTGCCAGCCGTAGCGATTACGGCGAAGTGACATTTCGCGAGTGGCATCCCGTGGCCGTGGAAGAGTACGGCTACGTCGCGCCAGATCCGCTCAATCCGAATTTGATCTACGGCGGCAAGGCGACGCGCTTCAATCAGACCACTGGGGAAGTGCAGGAAGTGGGTCCGGCGGTACTGCGCGGCGGCAAGTACCGATTTGTTCGCACTATGCCGATTCTTTTTTCGCCGGTGGATCCGCATGTTCTGTACCTGGCGTCGCAGGTTCTGTTCAAGACGGTCAACGGTGGCCACAGTTGGGAAGCGATCAGCCCGGATTTGACGCGCGAGAAATACGAAATCCCTCCGAGCGTGGGCATCTACACCGGCGACGCGCGTAAAGAGGCGACGCGTCGCGGAGTAATCTATGCCGTTGCGCCATCACATAAGGATATAAACGTCATCTGGGCGGGAACCGACGACGGACTGATTCACATCACGCGAGACGGCGGCAAGATCTGGAAGAATATCTCACCACCCGAGCTGACGCCGTGGAGCAAAGTCTCAATACTGGAAGCTTCGCACTTCGACGATCTCACTGTGTACGCCGCCATCAATCGCTTCCGGCTCGACGATCTGAAGCCGCACATCTATCGCACGCACGATGGCGGCCAGACTTGGAAGGAGATTGTCGCAGGATTGCCTGATGGCCCAATCAACACGGTCCGCGAGGATCCCGTTCGCAAGGGCCTGCTGTTCGCGGGCAGCGAGCTGGCGGTCTATGTTTCGTTCAACGACGGCGATAGCTGGCAGCCGCTGCGGCTCAACATGCCGGCGATTTCGATTCGCGATCTAACAATCCACGAGAACGACCTAGTAGCGGGCACGCATGGCCGCGGCTTCTGGATTTTGGACGACATCTCACCATTGCGCCAGATGAGCGCTCAGATCGCGGCTTCCGATGCGCATCTGTTCCGGCCAGCCGCCGCATACCGGGTTCGTCGCGACAATTATCCAGATACGCCGCTGCCTCCCGAGGAACCTGCCGGCCAGAATCCGCCCGACGGCGCGATCCTCTATTACTACTTGAAGTCGCCAGCGCCGGCGCCCGTGACGCTTGAAGTTTTCGACAACGCCAGGAAGCTGGTACGACGCTACGCGAGTGACGACAAACCCGAGCCGGTCGATCCAATGTTGAACGTGCCCACCTATTGGATCCGGTCGCCTCAGATTCTTGCGGCTAACCCGGGTATGCATCGCTTCGTCTGGGACCTTCATTATCCGCCGCCGGATGCGCTGCGGCACGAATATCCGATCTCGGCGATCTACCGCGACACGCCGCGTTATCCGCTCGGTCCGGCCGTGATGCCTGGGCAGTACACCATCAAACTGACGGTCGACGGGATAAGTTATACCCAGCCCTTGACGGTGAAGATGGACCCTCGCGTTAAAACGCCACCGGCGGGCCTGCTGCAGCAGTTCACGCTGGCGACCAAAGTGACCGGCATGATGCACCAGGATTTCCAGGCGCTCCAGGAGATCCGCGAATTCAGATCGAAGCTCGCGCAGCCGAATCCGGAGCTCGAAAAACAGGCAGCGGCGCTCGAAGGAAGTAGCCGCAGGCCGCCTGGTGATGAAGACGAAGACGAGGATGCCGGAGGTCTGACGAAGCTCAACAATGACTTGAACACCGTACTTGGTGTGATAGAAGGCGCCGATGCGACTCCGACGACGCAGGCGGCGGCAACAGTCGGCGAACTCGAGCGGAGGCTACAGTCGCTGCTGGCCAAATCGCGCGAACTAAAGGCTAAGGCCAAGTAGTCCACCGGTTGTGCCAATTTGTCTTGGATTGGTACGGCAAGAGAGCCGAATACGGCAGCACACACCTACTTTTCTTGCGCTTAGCGGGCCTTACCCTATTGGTAATAGGAATGCCGCCGAATAAGATGATGATGGCTGTTACGCCGACTATTCCACGCGATAAAGATCACTTAGCGCAGGCACTCGCCTTGGCCAACGACCTGCCTCCGCTGTCGCCACTCGCTCGTCACTTGCTCGCGACCATGGCCGCTCCCGGAGACGGCCCGTCGCTGCGTGAGGTGGCAAACTGGATCGAAAAAGACATCATGACCTCGGGCAAAGTCCTGGCCCTGGCCAACTCGGCTTTGTACGGCCGGCTGGTGCCGACACTTTCGGTGCGCAAGGCGGTGGCTCGGTTGGGAATAAACCCGCTGCGCAATCTGATCTTCCATGAGTCCATGACCAAGGTCTGGAGCCAATTGCCGACTCCGGCGCAGTGGTCTTCGATCCGTTTCAATACTCATTCGATCGCCACCGCCGTATTTTGCGAAATTATCGCATCGGCTTTGGCGCCGGAACACGTGGAGCTTGCATTTCTGGCGGGTATGTTCCACGACACCGGCCGGCTCATAATCGCGGTTCTTTTGCACGATAATCTCGATGTTTTGGAAGAACTCAATCGGCATGAACACCAGGATCTGGAAGAGGTGGAAAAAGAGCTGGTGGGATTTACGCACGCGGAAGTTTCCGCCATCGTTGCCCGATCGTGGAACCTTCCGGTCTCAATCGAGGCCGCGGTTCGCCATCATGAAGATCCGAATGCAGACCCCGCCCAGGATGAATCCAACAAGATTCTGCTGAGCCACATCGTGAATGCCGCCGACTGGTTCGTAGACTGTCAAGGCTTTTCGATCAGCGGAGCGCGCAGGCAAGAAGAAGACAAGCTCCGGCTCTTGCCCCAGTTTGGTCCGGGCATCGAGGATTCCACTGTCCTCGCGAGATTCGAAAACGAGCTGGAGATCCTGCTCGACATCCTCCTGTCAAGTCATTTAACTAGGTAACCGAAACGGCCGCTGGATGGGTCATCTAAAAAGGTAACCCAAGACGCGAGTAAGTCAGGATCAGATTTTCGCTCCAGTGTGCTTGTTTTCTCGAACACAGTG
>Ga0185299_10002737_pt1 | contig 25975 bp, 25 predicted proteins | sample PaiPotPPA55metaG_FD_128002 | JGI IMG/M metagenome (GOLD analysis project Ga0185299, IMG submission 128002) | Iron sulfur acid spring bacterial and archeal communities from Banff, Canada, to study Microbial Dark Matter (Phase II) - Paint Pots PPA... ...
TCGAGGATCAGACCGGCACCGTCAAGCTCCTGACCGACGAGCGGAGCAGACTGGTGGCGGAAGTTCGACGCACGTTCTGGCAGCGGGTTTTCCGCCGCAAGCCGGCGATGGCGGCCTAAGGACTTCGGTTGCGCGGCGCGCCAAAATGGTCGCGGTTTTGGGCGGCTTATACCAGATCTTTGAAAGCTTGACCCGCGAGGTATTCGGATTGTTCTGGCTCGTCACGGTCTGGGCAGCCGATTCCCGCACCGCCGCTGGTCCTCCCCTGGTACCAAAGTCGAACCGTCCTCCAGCCGCGCGTCATCGCGATGCCAGACGGCTCTTTTGCATAAACTCACGGAGGCGCTCTGTGCGCCGCCTGAAATGCGCAAGGCCAGGCCGAGGACAGCGGTGATTTGACGCAATTTTCGCTACCCGGCAGCCGCATCGCTTGAAAAACGCCTTCTCGGTGGCCTTGAGCCCGCGAGCAAAAGTGGAGTAATAGGTTTCTTGCAACCCTAAAACCTCATTCGCACAGGTTTAGGGACACCCGGCGGCTCGTTGGGCGCCGCATCGGTGTTCTAATCGCGAAGGTTCTCAATGGATCAAGGCGGGTTTATGAAGCTAATTGCACTCATCATCGCATTGTCTCTCGGTCTCGCGGGAGCGGCGCCGCTTCAGGCGGAACCCTCTTCCGTCAATTCCAAACCGGCCAAGCCAGCGGCAACGCCAGCAAAGCCCGCGCAGACCAAACCTTTCGTTCCTATGGATCCCCTGGCCGCCATCCAAAAAGCCAATGCTTATTTTAACGCCGCCACCAGCATGACCGGCGATTTCGTCCAGATCGGCCCGGATGGCAAACGCTCCGAAGGCAAGATCTTTGTCCAGCGGCCCGGGAAATTGCGGTTCGAATATGCCCCGCCCGCGACGCTCGAGATCGTCGCCGACGGTCTTTCGGTGGCCGTGCATGACCGCAAGACGGCTACCAAGGATATTTATTTCATCAGCCAAACGCCGCTGAAATTTCTGCTCAAGGATCAGGTCGATCTTAGCCGCGACGTCAAGATCATCGACGTGAAGAGCGAGCCCGGCGCGGTCACGATTCTCGTCGAAGACAAGGCGACATTTGGCGGAACCTCGCAAATCAAGCTGGTTTTCGACCCGGCGAAGTTCACGCTCACACAGTGGCAGGTGACCGACCCGCAAGGCTATCAGACGCTTGTTTCGCTTTTCAATATCGATTTGTCGAAGAAGCCCGACCCCAATCTGTTCCAGATCACCCAGGAAAGGTTATCGAACACAAATAATTGACGAGGTCGCCCCGCGCCGGCTGCCTGCCGCGTTGTGTTTTCCGGAACCAGTTTTGTTTCAACTGGATAGCAAAAGGTTCTAATATTCATGGAAGGCCCAATTGGGCGCCGGAGAAAATCAGTTGGAGCTGGCAGGAGGGCTTGAAAGAATGCGCCGTCGGTTTATCTTCTGCGGATGTGAGCGACGCAACCGCTCAGGCGTACCCCCCGTTTCGCCTGGGTCGAACTTGCCGGACCCCTCCCGGTAAATGTTTCGCTCCTAGGGGCGCTTGGTCTTCCGGGCGCCCCTTTTTTGTTCGGAATGAGTAGTTAGGGGCTTATCTCGTATCCTGCAAGGGCAAATTGCCTTGTCCGGTTCCTCGCCCGGCAACGGACGGTGTTAAAAACATTCTCTTGTCCAATATCTCCGGAACAGACAAAATTTGCATCCGGGGATATTGGACGCCCATTACGTCCAGCATTCCCGCGTTCATCATTTCTTTCCCAAAATTCTGCCGTTGCCGATCCGGCAGCGGCTCCATGGTGATCAACCCGGCCATGTCCGCTTCGTCGCGCTCCAATGCGCCACGAAGAGCATTGATCCCGACATTTTGACCGCCCTTTACCTCAATCACCATCGAACGAAGCTTTTTTTCGCCCGGCAAAGCAAACCAAATTCTCCCGTCAATGCCGCCATCTGCCGTCCGCTTCGTCGTGACGAAACCATTCACTTGCTCGATTGCCCAACGCTGGAAGCCATATTTATCCTGACGCCATAGATTTTGCGCGCCTTCCAAGGTGCGAGGAACGCCGGTAACGGTATAGTGGACGCCTTCAACGAGTCCGTAATCATCATGGAGCCGCACTTGCGCGACGCGCTTTATGGCATGATAAGCGATATCTATGCCTATCCATTTTCGATTTAATTCATGCGCGGCGCATATCGTTGTCGCACAACCACAGAATGGATCAAAAACAATCTCTCCTTCATTTGTGCTTGACTGTATAATTCGTTTTAGTAACGCAACGGGCTTCTGCGTCGGGTATCCCAAACGTTCTGATGCGACAGGGTTGATCGAATTAATATCAACCCATACATCGTCAAGCTGACGCGTACCAGAACTTTCTGACAAATATTGTTTATATGACCATTTCGCACCCGGGCGGATTGGGTCGATCAATCGATTATCAGCCTTCAATCTCTTAAAAGTTGCCTCAGAAAACGTTTTTAAAAGTGTCTTCCGATAAGGACCGCGCCCGTCGTGGTCATCCCATTTAAACCTGGTCAGATATTTGTCGGTATAGGGAGTTGTCGGGCCACTCCAAACCCAACTTCCCGCCTTTGTATAATAAAGTATTACATCATGGTTGCGCGGCAATTGCATGGCGCGCGCTTTCGAGCTACCAGAAAATGGGGTGCGCCTCCAAATAATCTCATTACGAAAGTTTTTATGCCCAAATATGGCATCCATCAAAGACTTTATGTAATGACTTGCAGTTGGGTCACAATGCAAATAGATACTTCCCGTTGACTTAATAATTCCTTTCATCACAATTAATCGTTCGGTCATATAAAGAAGATAGGCTAAGAGCTTCGGCTGAGTATTCCGTAACGCCGACATCCACAATTGCCAAAGCTTGCCAGCCGAATCTTCGATGCCAGCTTGCGCCATTAATACCGGCATGTTTCGAATGACGCTTTCCCGTTCCGGCGTTAGCTCCCAAATATCACAGAAAGCTTCAACTTGATCGGGAAGTTCTAGGCCGGTGCTATCGCGATAGATGGCATTGTAAGCGCGATTGGAGTTCCATGGAGGGTCGAGATAGATTAAATCGACGCTACCCAGTCTCATTTCCTGCATGATAGTCAGGCAATCGCCGTAATAGAGTTCGTTCACGGCGCGAATGCCAGCCGCAGGAAATCTCCGAATTGATCAGTGCGGTTACGGATATTATACTTGTAGCAAACCTCTGTTATGTAGAGATGTGTGTGCGCCCGGCTGTAATGATGGTGCTGGCCGTACCATGCGCGCTTTACGAGCGCCCAAAAGCCTTCCATCGTGTTCGTGTGAACGATGCCATCTGCGTACCGCTCGGCGTGCTTGATGATGGCGCGCCGCACCTTCTTACCAATCGCATTATAACCAGCCAATTCGTCGGTTATTAGCAACGATGCGGGGAGATCGACAGTGCGGCCTATAAAGGCCGAAAGTGTGGAGCTGTTCCCCTTTGATGCGGGTTCCGCGACGACTTCCCCGCCTCGTGCGACGGCCCCGATGATAGGCGTTTTGTCCGTTCCCCGCCCGCGCGGATTGGGCTTGTCGTCCTCGCGATTGTTCCCCTTGCGGGGAGCGCCGCCGACATAGCATTCGTCCGCTTCGATGATCCCTCTAAGCAGATCGCTTTCCTTGCCGGCCATCGCGCGCCGTAGGCGCATCGCTAGAAACCACGCCGATTTTTGGTTCAGATCGAGGTCGCGGGAAAGCTGCCAAGAGGATAGGCTTTTCTTTGCGTTGAGGATAATAGCTATAGCAAGGAACCATTTCTGCAGGGGTATTTTCGTTTTCTGGAAAATCGTTCCGGACAAGGCGTTGAAGCTTGATTTGCAGGCGTGGCAATTCCAGCGCCCGATGCGCCCATGTTCGTCCTTTCTGGCAACGTCCGGTGACCCGCAATATGGGCAGTTGGGTTCGTCGCCCCATCGGACGGTTTCAAGATGCTCAACGCAGGCTTCGTGATCCGGGAAACGTTGAAACATTTGAATTAGGTTCATGACTTTCTCCATCGATACCATAACAGTACCGCAAGGATTGGAGATTGTCAAGCCCCTAACTACTCATTCCGTTTTTGTTTGTCGTAGGGGGTCTGGCCGGCGCCTTGTCGCGAGGCCATTCAAGGGCCGAATGATTCCAGCCGTCCTCCGGCCATTCAAAAAATTGTGGGCTCCTTGCCGGCGGGGCGTTTTAGCGTGACCAATCGCGCGCGGAGTCTTGCATGCGTCTCACCCTTGCCACCTGGAACATCAATTCGGTCCGCTTGCGGACCGATCTCGTGGCCCGCTTTTTGAGGGAGCAGGCGCCGCACGTCCTCTGCCTTCAGGAGACGAAGTGCCGGGACAGCGAGTTTCCCTTGGCTGCTTTCCATAAGCTCGGCTACCCATATGCCGCGATCAACGGCCAAAAAGGCTATCATGGGGTCGCGATTGCCTCGAAACTCCCACTGACAATTATCGACCGGCGCTCGTTTTGCGAAAAAGGGGATGCCCGTCACATCGCCGTGACGCTTAAACCCGGCGGCGCGGGCGGCAGCGCGATCGCCTTGCATAATTTCTATGTGCCATCCGGCGGCGACGAGCCCGACCCGGCCGTCAATCCGAAATTCGCGCACAAGCTCGCGTTCCTGGACGAGATGGCAGATTGGATGACCACGGAGCGGATCGGCGGGTCCGGCGCGATCATCGCCGGCGATCTCAATATCGCGCCGCTCGAAACCGATGTTTGGAATCACAAGGCCCTACTGCGGGTCGTCAGTCATACGCCGGTCGAGGTCGAAATGCTCAATCTTGTGCGCGCGGCGGGGCCATGGGTCGATGCGCTTCGCCACTTCGTGCCACCAGAGGAAAAGCTCTACACGTGGTGGAGCTATCGCGCGCGGGATTGGGAAAAGTCCGATAGAGGGCGGCGGCTCGACCATGTTTGGGTAAGTCAAAGCCTTGAGCCGCGCCTCGATGGCGCCCGCGTCTTACGCGAGAGCCGCGGCTGGGCGCGGTCTTCCGATCATGTGCCGGTGTTGGTCCACCTCGATTTTTGAGCGCGGTTCAAGCAAACATTCGAGATTTGAACCAATCGCGAAAAACGTGCGCAAGACTTGTCGAGGTATTACGAATAACGTATTGTTGTGCTATCGCCTCACGCAAATTGGCCGGAGTTCCTGCGGCTGTGCGTGATCTCTTGGAGTGCTTGATGTGCGCAATTTATGTCTTTTCGTAGTTGTCGCCTTCGCCCTGGGGTCGCCGGGCGCGGCACGAGCCCAAGCCTTCCCGCCGGACCAGTTGCTCGGGGGCGAGGTCAAGCTGGCCGTTGGCGCGGTTAATTTTGGCGGGAGCTGCTATGTCAATCGAGGGAGCTCCCAGTTCCAAAGGAATGGTCTCGGTCCAAAAGCCGTCATCTCGTTTGACGAGATCGTCGACTCAGGCTCCGGCGCCTCCAGTAAATGGGAGCTCCGTGGGCAGGCGGTATTGACCTTCACCACGGCGACAAGCGGCAATATTCTCTTCAGTCGGGAACATATGCTGCCTCCGCTCACGGTCAGCAATCCTTCTTTCCAGAACTATGCCCAGACCTACGACCCGGTCAACCAGCGGCTTGTCGTGAACTTCAGCATTGTTTTTCCAGACTGCACGCTGCCGGTGTTTGCGGTGTTTGAAGCTGCATAAACCCGTGATGAGCCTGACTTCTAGCGTTACACGATAACCGCGTTGTTCAACTACCGACACGGCGCCGATGCGCCGGATGCTGCGAGGAGCGGATGACGAACCGATTAATATTTGGCCTGGTGGGCATCGCGATGAGCCTGAGTGCCAATCCTTGCGCGGCCGGCGGCGACCCGTTCCTTGGCGAGATCGACACTTTTGCGTTTAATTTCTGTCCCCTCGGATGGGCCCCACTCAACGGCCAACTCCTCCAGATCAGTACAAATCCCGCCCTGTTTTCGCTGCTGGGGATTACTTATGGCGGCGATGGTAAAACGACCTTTGCACTGCCGACAGGCAAACCGGTTTTCACGTTAACACCGGGTGCGCCGATGATCCAATGTATCGCCTTGCAGGGCATCTTCCCGAGCCGGCCCTGACAGGGTGCGGCGCGCGCAGACGCCCGCCGCAACGCCCTTCAAGCCTGCGGAGCAGGCTTTGTTGTCGGATTGACGGTTTGCACAAAAATACGCAGCCGCCGCCGCTTGCTCCAAATCGCCATTTCCTATCGAGCCGCTCTTCGCAAGCGGCTGGCCTCCCCTGCCCCGGCCTCGCCGCCATTCTTGACCAGTCAGTCTAGAGGGGCGAGGCTCAATGTTACTTATGGCACATTAATATTATTGATGCGCGCGATAACATCAAACGATTTCCCCGCCCCTCTCGCCGCGCGTAGTTTTGCCGCACGCCGCTAGCCGGAGAAGTATGAGCCAAAGCACCATGCAAGACTCCGGCGAACGGCAACGAGACAATGAGTCGATTTAAGAGAGATATGGAGGAGAACAATGCAGTGATCCCTGGGTGCCCTTCACTCTGCGATGAGGCACGCGGAGTCTTGAGATTCCTGTGGCGAAAGTCGCACGTCAAGGATAACTGGGCCAAGGGTGGCGAAATCTCGGACGCTTGGGACAGATGGAGCATTTTCCCCTGGTACATGTATCCTCGCTATGACCTCGAATGGTCAACGCGGGTCGCCGTGAAGATCGCCCAGGAGATACCCGCCTGGCGAGAGGGCTGCGCTGAGATCATCGACCTGATGCTCAGCGGAACACCCAGTATGTGGCGTGGTTCGATCTGGTCGAGCAAAAGGGCTTCGATCCCAACCGCGGCCACTACCCCTATGATTACTACGACAAGAACATGCCGCCCGGATGGGCCGGCGTCTACAACGCGCCCGGCTACTACGGAAACGGGCTCGCGACCAAGGTGCCTCCGAAAGAGGCAAGGCGCACCTCACCCTACACCCAGCCACACTTACCGGCTGTGGGCCGCACATACAATCCGGACCCGATCTACGGCAACGGTGGCTCCTATATGATGGGCAAGGACTACCTGCTCAACATCATTGCTCTTTATGAATTTGTTTGTGGCAGTACCAAGTATGACGAACCGATTGAGCTGGTGTACGACGACAAAATAAAGTTCAAGTATACGCAACTGGAGATGGCAAAAGTTCTCTACGACCAATTTACCGCCCCAGTGGACGAAGGCGGCAGCGATCTCACGCCGGGAATCGATTGTGAAGTAGGGAAGGTCTTTCCGTGGTGCGTCGGCGTCGGCGGCCTTGGTATGAAGATGACCGACAAGATCCACAACACCAATTTACGCAGCGGCTAATCGCGTTTCAAAAATGGGCGGCAAAAGCACCCGTATTGGTGTGTATAAGTGCTACGAATGCCATCAGCAATTCAGCGTCAAGGTCGGGACTGTTTTCGAAGATAGCCATGTTCCCATGCGCCTTTGGCTACACGCCATATATCTGCTATGCTCCTCGAAAAAGGGCATTAGTTCAAACCAGCTTCACCGGACCCTTGGCGTAACTCTCAAAACCGCATGGTTCATGGCGCATCGTATTCGCGCCGCTATGCAGACCATTGGCCTTGCGCCTATGGGCGGTGAAGGCGAGATTGTGGAAGTTGACGAAACTTTCATCGGCCGCGTCGAAGGCGTGCCGAAGTCGGCTCGGCTCATAAGAATGTTGTGCTGACCCTTGTCGAGCGCGGCGGAGCGGCCCGCAGCTTTCAAATTGAGTAGCACTAGCCGGGCGGACGTTGAAGGAATTATGCGCGCGAACATCCGCAAGGAATCGCGTCAGATGGCCGACGAAGGGCGCCATTACAAAGCGATCGGCCGGGAATTCGCAAGCCATGAAAGTGTGGATCATGGCGAAGAGGAATATGGCCGCGGCGTCGTCCATACAAACACCGTCGAGGGCTATTATTCTGTTTTCAAGCGTGGCATGAAAGGCGTTTATCAGCATTGCCACGAAAGCATTTACATCGCTATCTTGCAGAGTTTGATTTCCGTTATTCCAATCGCATCAAGCTCGGCATAGGTGACGTAGAGCGCACTGAGCGCGCCCTTATGGTATCGTCGGCAAGAGGCTTACTTATCATACGGCTAATCACTGAGAGGCCGTATGGGAAAAGCAGGCGAAAAGCAAAAGCGAACGCCGAAGACGAAGGACAAACGACAATACGAGCGGTTTGTTGAAACCGCTCGCAAGCTCGGTTGTGACGAAAGCGAAGAAGCATTCGAACGAGAATTTGAAAAGAAAAGATTGTGCCTCCAAAAATTAGTCCACAGTCCAAGACCCGCCTCTAGCTTCATGAACGCGGCATAACGTTTGATAATCCCGAATGCCACCTTGATTTTCCGTAGTTCCCAAGCTGCAAAATCCGCCGTCGAAGCGAGGAGAATTATGTACTTCACAAGTACATTAGGAGAGTCTAGCTTATAACTCAAGGAGTTAGTGAAAGAGTCCAAGGCTGCCTTTCTTAAGGAGGCAGCATTGAGTCGAGGCGATCTGACGGACGCGGAATGGCGCATTCTCGATCCATTACTCCCCGATCGGGGCGTGCGCGGTTCGGCCGTTGCGGACAAGCGGCGAACGGTTAACGGTATTCCCTGGGTCCTGCGCACCGGCCGCCCGCCAGAGGGGGAGCCCCTCACGGTGGCATTGATTTCGCGGATTTCGCGATCGCGTTTGGCGAGTTGGACTTCAAGGGTCTTCAAATTTGCCCTGATCATTCGTTGGACGCGAGGATTGCACGCCTGACAGAGCCGGTTAGCCTCCATGCCGGTCATCTTCGCCGCTTGGCGGCGGCGCGCAATTGCTGAACTTGAGCGCCTGCTCAAAGCCGCAACAGGCCAAGGAGCTACTTTGGCTAGTGGCGCAAAATCTGAGACCGGATCGGCGACAATTTCCACTGATCTCTGGCGCCAGTCACGCCTGTTTCGCTGGTTCTTGCAGCAGGCTTTGATCAGAACAACAATTTGATCGAATGGTGAGAGGCGGTCATCGTCCGCGTCGACGATGATGAATTCCGCGTCCATTGGCCGCGCACCGTTGGTTTCCCTCTCGAATTTTCGCGAACCTCGAATTTTCGCTCACCGTTGAAGAAGCGAAATTTCGCGAAAAGACCGATGAGCCGCTGTCCGCGACCGATGGGATTGCTGAGCCGGTCTTTCGTCATCGCCGCTTGCCAACTGGAAGCGCCGGCTCTTTGCCGGCGCCGACCGGCTCGAGGCGAGCAACGCCGCTCCTTCGCTCTCAACAATGACCGCGACATCGCGCTGTCTCAAAGTGAAACATTCCAGTCTCTCAACTTCTGCAACAAACTGTTGCAATTTGTTTGTTGTAGAAACCAGGCTTTTCGGATTCAAAGCTTGTGAAGTGTCGTTGGTGCGGCTTGTATAAGCGTTCCGGTTGCTTGCACGAGGCCGCGCGGCCGGCGCGGAAGACAGTACGGGCAAAACGGCCGTTCCAAGCGAAAAGACGCATGGAGATGCGCGGGCGCAGCGGACCGGAAGCGACCGTGTCACGGGGGCTTGGCTATTGGTTTTGGTCGATCTTTTCCGAATTGGGTGCGAGACCGGCTTGCTCGCTGCCGTGTGCGGGCTTCTGTTTGTTGGCGGCGGCTTTCTGATTCTCATCGGCATCAATATTTTTGAGCAAGCGACCGGCAGACTCCTCGGCAAGCCGCTTCCTACAGCGGTGGTTAGCGAAGCCGGTCTTCCCCATGTTCTCGTGCAAATCCCGGTTTTTAACGAACCCGCAATGGTCGCGGATAGCTTGCGATCCGCCGCCGTGCTCGATTGGCCGCGGGAGAAGCTGCATATCCAACTTCTCGACGACAGCACCGACGAGACGACCGCGATTGCCAACGCTGTCGTTTGGGAGCTGCGCCGGCAAGGCTACGATATTTCGCACATTCGTCGCCCGGGGCGGCGGGGCTACAAGGCGGGCGCCTTGGCTGCTGGCCTCGCTCACTCGTATGCCCCCTATGTCGCCATTCTCGATGCCGATTTCCGGCCGCCGCCACATTGGCTGCGGGCGATCGTCCCGGCCTTGATCGCCGATTCAAGCGCGAGCTTCGTGCAATCGCGTTGCGAATTCGCAAACTACCGGACGAATTGGCTGACTCGCGCGCAAGGTCTGATGTTCGATGCCCATTTCGTCATCGAGCAGGCGACGCGCTTTCGCGCCGGCTGGCTGTTTCAATTCAACGGCACCGGCGGGGTGTGGCGCCGCGCGGCGATCGTGGCGGCCGGTGGTTGGTCGGGCGACTCGCTCTGCGAGGATCTCGATCTCACGGTGCGCGCCGAAATCGCCGGATGGCATGGTCTTTTCGCGATGGACCCCCCGGTGCCTGGGCTCGTCCCCGAAATGGTGTCGCATTGGCAGGTCCAACAGCGACGCTGGTCGAACGGCTTTGTGCAGGTTGCCCGCAAGCTCCTCGGCGAGGTCTGGATGGCCAACTGGCCGGTTTGGCGAAAGCTATCGGCGAGTTTTCTCATTCTCATCCAGACGTTTTACCCGTGCGTTGCACTCGCCTGCCTCTCCTTGGCTCTATGCGGGCTCCTGCGGGGCGGCGATTTCGCCCCCTATCTGCCGGTCATCGCAACGACCGCGGCCATGGTCCTGATCATCGGCATTGGGATGACGCTGGTTCCCTACATTATCTTGCAGCGGGGCTCGCTTTGGCGCTATCTCGCGACGCTCGCGTCCCTGATACCGCTGATAATCTATGTCAGCGCCTCCAACGCGCCGTCGATTCTAAGGACCGTTTTCGGAGCGACCGGGACCTGGAAACGCACGCCCAAGGCGCTGCCCATTGCAGATGTTTCGCCGAGACCGGATCAGCTCAACGAGGTCTGATAACCGGCGCGGCGGTGCTGCGATCGACTCGCGTGTACAAAGTGAATTGTGGGTCGAAGATGAACTTCAGCAACAGCCCGCTCCACGATTTATGCGTCTCGAGTCCGGCGTAAAATTCCGGCGCCATTTGCTTCAGCAGCGGCAGCCGCGACCAAGGCACGTCGGGAAAATCGTGGTGTTCGTTGTGATAGCCGATGTTGAGCGCGACGAGGTTCAAGGGACCGTAATAATCAAACGTCTCCTGGGCCGGATCGGAGGTAAAATGCTCCTGGAGCCAGCGCGCGCCGAGCGGATGCAAGCCTCCGACCGAAAACCAGAAGGACGCGAAAAGATAAACAAGCGCATTCGGGCCGAAGCAGGCTAAAACGGCGAGATCGTAGAGGAAAACGCAACCGCCATTGACGAAAGTCCACCGGCTCCACATCGGCACGGAGCCTTTCAGACGGCCGAGGCGGGTAAGCTGGAAGACCGGAAAAAGAAACATCCATGCCGCCTTGCCAAAAGCGCTTCCGCCAAACAGACGCGCTTCCCAATGACTCGGGAGATCGGCGTCGTAATTGTAATCGCCGAGATGCGAATGGTGCTTCATGTGATAGCAGCGAAATCCCATTGCGGTCGGACAAGTGTTTGGCAGATCGGCGAGGATCGCGGCCCATTTGTTCAGGACATTGGATTTGAAGATGCAATTATGGGTCGCGTCGTGGATGACGACGAACATTGCGTGATTGGCGAAGGCGCCGATGCAAATGGCGGCGGCCAAGGCCACCCACCAATAGGCGGGTCCGAGATAACCAAGCAGTGCGGCGATCGAGGTCTGTCCGGCGACGACGGCGAGAGTGATCGCCGCCGTCCTCTGGTCGTGGCCGATAAGATCGCCGGCTTCCGGATGCGCCGCTAAAATGGCGCGGCGGCGCGGCGGATGCGGACGTTTTGTCGGCGTCGCGATGAAGCCTGCGTTCGCCGCCCCGCGTTCCATGCGGCCGAGTCCGGCATCTATTGAGTCTGGCCCCATGTGCCGATCATCCTCAAGCAATTCATAAAGCCATGATCCGCGAAGGCGGAATATTCCTTCGCGGTCAAGATCATGCGAGCATAAAGCGTTCAGTGCTCTAGAATCAAGCAGCGAGATTTTTTTCATAGACGCGATGCACCTTGTCGATGCGCGCGCCGGAAAGTTCGATGGGCCGGCGTATGCCGAGATTGTCCTCCAAAACCCAGCCGAATTCGAGGTGTCCAAGCGAACTCGATTTGTTGCGCCGACGAATTTCCTCGATGAAAGCCAGAATGACCGCGCCGCCGGCGGCCTTGCGATGCAAGGCGCGGCGGATGCCAAAAAGCGCGAGCCGCCCGGACGTAAAGGCGTGCTTCCTGATCCGCCAGACGACGCGCGGCAGGCCGAGAGGGAACAGACGGCCACCGAGATCGGCGGTTATTTCATGCAGGTTCGGCAAAATCACCCCGAACGCCTGCGGCACGCCGTCGAGCTCGATCATGAAGCCGCCTTCTGGCGGCATCACCATCTTGAGCGCGTCGGCGCTCGACATGAACTCGGCGAGCGTAAAGGGCACAAAACCCCAATTTTCGCTCCAGGCATCGTTGAAGATATCGACGATAATCGCCGCTTCCTTGCCAAGATTCTTAAGATCGAGGGTTCTAATGTTGAGCCTCTCGCGCCATTCGGGCCGCTCCAGAATGCTTGGGCACGCCTGCCGATCCTTGTCGCTGCCATCGTAGCGGTAGGAAATCAGATCGCGCGCCTTTGTGTAGCCTTGGCGTTCCAGGGAACCGCTCAAATAGGCCGGGTTCCAGGGCATGAACACCATGGGCGTGGCTTCGAATCCTTGAATGAGCAGTCCCGTCTCGCTGTTCACGGAGGGCGAAAACGGCCCGTGCACGAGCGCGGCGCCGCGTTGGCGCAGCCAGTCTTCAGCGGCTCGCGTCAGGGCGGCGACGACTTCGTCGTCGTCAATTGCATCGAGACAACCAAATTGCGCCCGGGATGCGCCAAGCGGCGCATGGGCTTCGTCGTAGATCTGGGCGAATATCCGGCCGGCAAGCTTGCCATTCTTGCGGGCGAGCCAGGCTTGCGATTGGACGAGCTTGAAATGTGGATTGAGCTTAGCCGCGAATAAGGTCCAGCGCTCGGCATCGAGAGGGGGGGCGAAGCCTGGGTGATCCTTATAAAGAAGCCGGGGCAACCGGCAAAAGGCGAAAAAGTTTCGCAGCCCATTCGCCGGAACGGTCTCTACCTCGCGCTCGGTCGTGCTCACGGAATTCGCCTTGCTCTTTTCGAGGCTTGGGCGGCATATCGCGGTGCCGCCAGCGCGGGTACGAGCACACGCCTCGCGGCGCACGGCGAAATGCGAACCGAAACTTGGCGCCGCCGTCAGGTCGCCGCGCTCAACGAACGGGCCGGCGCCTCACGCTGGCATTCCCGCTTGGCCAACAGATCCGTCACGCCCCTCATCTCCGCCTCGGTGTGCAGGGCCGAAAGGAAAAAACGCAGCCGCGGCTGGTCTTTCGGCACCCCGATTTGAATGATCGGCGGCACGTAAAAGCCGTGGTCCATCAAATGGCTGGAAGCGGCCAAAGTCTCAAGGCTGTCCGAAAAAAGGACCGGGACGACGCCACGCCCGATCGCAGGACCCGTATCGAGCCCCGCATCATGGGCAAGCTCCACGAAGAGTTCTGCATTTTGGCGCAACCGCTCGATGCGCCAAGTCTCTTCCTGCATCACTTGCAAGGCGGTCTCCGCCGCCGCCGTTATCACCGGCGATAGGCCGACGCTATAGACGAAGCCAGGCAGAGTGTAGCGCAGCCATTCGATTATGGGCGCCTTGCCCGCGACGAACCCGCCGCAGGACGCCAGCGTCTTCGATAAAGTACCGATAGTGAGGTCGATTTGTTGCGGATCGACACCAACGTGTTCCCAAAGCCCGCGCCCTTCGTTCCCGAGCACGCCGATCGAATGCGCCTCGTCAATCAACAGCCAAGCCTTGCGCCGCTCCTTGAGCTCGACAAGGCGGACGAGGTCGGCGATGTCGCCATCCATGCTGTAGAGGCCCTCGGCGACGATGAGGGCGTTACGGGAATTGCCGCGTCTTTCACGCAAGAGAAAATCGAGATGGTCGAGATCGTTGTGACGAAAAATAATGGTTTCGGCGGGGGTAGCCTTGGCCCCGCTAACGATGCTGTTATGTGACAGTTCATCGATGAAAAGCGCGTCGTGCGACCCCAGTATATGTGAAATCGTCGTCACATTGGTGAGATAGCCGCTGACCAGGGCAAGCGCCGACTCGGCGCCGATAAACTTGGCGATGCTCGCTTCAAGATGGCGATGCGTTGATCGTTCGCCGCCGACGAGGCGGGAGCCGAGCGCGCCAACTCCCAACCTGTCCAGAGCCGCCGCCGCCGCGGCCTTAACCATGGGATGGGACGCGAGCCCCAGATAATCGTAATTGGCGAAACTGACGAAGCGCCGGCCGTTTATCCCGGCTTCCCGCCGCAAAGTGTCGATCGGCGCGAAAAACGGGTCGCCGCCGTCGAGGTAAGCCTTTCCAGCGAGCCGGAAGCGCTTCGTGGCATATTCGGCAAGGCTATTGAACTTTTGCACTTTGCGTTCGGCGGTCCAGCTGGGTTCACGAAACGATTGGTTTGGCAAAGTCCGGCATCTTGGCGGCGGCATCTCGTGTGCCGCGTCTTGGCGGTCCTGGATCGCACCGATCCGATATGAGCGAATCGTGGCATAGCATAAGCGCTGGAGGCAGCAAAAGGGGATCATCGCGCAAGGCCGAAAGACCATTGCCTCCGCCCCTGTGGGAATAAAAAAAGCTGTTTCTTATCATAAACTTACAATCTATTGTCAATTCCGGTTACAAATCGTAACAAAGCCGAGTTCGCAGCCCGGCAAGCTCCGCGCAATGGAATACTGCGCTGCCTTTTCGCGGATTGCGAATCAAGGACTTTATCCCGGGCGGGAGCCATTACCGGCGCAACTGGCCGACGACGACGGACCATTGGTCGCTTTGGGGGCTGAAAATTGCGTCAGGGAATCGCCGCGATGGGATCGAGGGCCGGCGTTCCGGCTTGCGCGGGCATGTCGGCGGGCCGTGCCATGGACGCGAGCATGCCGGCGATCGCCAATGCGGCCTCGCCGGCTATCGCCTTGCGACTTTCTCCCCGCGCGTAGGCGAGCGGCTTGCCAAAGGCGAGATCGCACCGGATCGGCTCGCCCTTGAGGAGCGACCAGAGGTGCGGAAGCAAGGCCGCATCGCCCAGCCATGCCGCCGCGGGCGATGAATAGCGGATAGCGACAGGTTGCACGCAAACCGTCTCGATACGGCTCGCCGTGGCGAGAAGATCGCGCGCGGCGGCGAAATGCGAGCTGTGAAATTTGCGAAGCGCCGAGCCGTCGCCGGTCGTGCCCTCTGGGAAAAGCAGCATAGGGCGGCCCGCGAGCATTCGCTGCGCCATCGCCGCGTTGGCGGCGGGGATCGTCCGCCGCCGATAGCGATCTATAAAGACGGTTTCTTGCAGCCGCGCGAAAGTGGAGATGGCCGGCCATGCGTCGACCTCTCGCTTGGCGAGGAAACAGACCGGCTCGACGCTGCAAAGCACCAGTATGTCGAGCCACGAAACATGATTTGCGGCAATTAGACGCGGCCCTTGCGGCGGCGGGGCGCGATCCACGACGACTTCCAGGCGGACCAGTGCGGCTAGCGTCCGGCCGAAGGCGACCGGGAGCCACAGCCGCAGCGGCCAACGCCGGCGCAACGCGAGCCACTGCAAGGGAGCGAGGGACAAAAACAAGAGCATGGCGAGAACGATCGCCGTAGCCCGGAAACAAGCCATGTCTCACCGCAGGTTAGCATTGCGATTCGCGTCTCTTTAAAACACTTAGCCTCCAGTTTGATGACGCCGCCGTCGCTTTTCTTTCCCCGTGGAGCTTGCCCTTTCGTCATCAAACCTTCGCGTGCGGCTTCTAGATTCGATCCGTAGAGGTAAGATGAGATTCGCTGGCTGATGTGGAACATTGCTACGCCGTCCGGATTCGGCGGGGCCGTCCGGCACACCGCCACCTTCATAAAACCGAACCGGATCGTGCGCGATCTTTCCGGCCTGCCCGCGGTGGTTGGGCGTTTCGGCCCGTTTGAAGTCCGGCTGGCGACGACGAGCCGGGAGATCCGCAAGGCGCAGCGGCTGCGGTTCAAGGTTTTCTACGAAGAAGGCCAGGCGACGCCTCGGCAAGGCGCCGCGCTGACAAGGCGGGACATTTGTCCTTTCGACAAGATCTGCGATCATCTTCTCGTTTTTGACAAGGATCAGCGCAATCGTTTCGGCCGCAAGAAGCCTAAAATGGTTGGGGTCTATCGTCTTCTTCGCGGGGATACCGCCGCACGCCACCAAGGCTTTTACAGCGAAACGGAATTCGATATCACTCCATTGCTGGCCCGCCATGCCGGCAAGCGCTTTTTGGAACTCGGCCGATCTTGCGTCCATGCGCAGTATCGATCGAAGCGCGTCATCGAACTTTTGTGGCGCGGCCTTTGGGTCTATGCGAAATATCATCGTATCGATGTGCTGATCGGCTGCGCGAGCCTGCCTGGCGTTGATCCGCTTGCGCTTGCCCTGCCTTTGAGTTTCCTGCATCGGCATGCGCTGGCGGACGAGGAATGGCGCGTCCGCCCGCTTGCCGGGCGCGGCGTGGATATGGCGGTCCTGGGCGCCAAGGCGATCGACGCGCGCAAGGGAATCGCGGCTTTGCCTCCCCTGCTCAAGGCTTACCTGCGCGCCGGGGCAAAATTCGGCGACGGCGCGGTGATCGACCCGCAGTTCGGCACGACCGACGTCTTCACGATCTTGCCGCTCAGCGACATGGAAGAGCGCTATCAAAATTATTATGGCGGGCCGATGGAAATGCCGGACAGCTATGTCGCCTGACGTTTGAAAAGCCTCGCCCTTTATGTATTATCAAATTAATTGAAACGGCCGCCACGAATGATGCGGCCTCATAATGGGAGGATATATTTTATGCGTAGCAATATCAGTAATGGAAGCCGCGCCTCATTCGCGCTGGGTTTTATCTCCCTCTTCGCCCTCATGCTGGCGATGGGGGTGGGCTTGGCGACCTTCCCGGCGGAGGCGGCGCCCTTCGCCTATGTCGCGAATCACTATGACGAGCTTGTTGACGGCACTGTTTCGGTGATCGACACCGCCGCTACCCCCCGTCCGTCGTGGCCACGGTCGGGGTGGGGAAGGAGCCCGCTGGGGTCGCCGTCACCCCGGACGGGAAACAGGTCTATGTCACGAATTTTGATCCCAACACCGTCTCGGTGATCGACACGGCCAGCAACATTGTGGTGGCTACGGTCGGGGTGGGGCTTGGCCCCGTTGGGGTCGCGATTAGCCCGGATGGGAAACACGCCTATGTCACAAATAATTTCTTCAACTTCAGTGTCTCGGTGATTGACACGACCACAACCCCCCCGTCGGTGGTGGCCACGATCCCGGTGGGAGGTAACCCCTCTGGGGTCGCCGTCACCCCGGATGGCAAGCACGTCTATGTCGCGAATAATTCCTCCAACACCGTTTCGGTGATCGCCACGGCCACCAACACGGTGGGGACCACGATCGCGGTGCCGCAAGGGGCCGGTTCGGTTGCCGTCACCCCGGATGGAAAACACGCCTATATCACGGGTAATGTTGTTTCGGTGATCGCCACGGCCGCAAACACGGTGGTGGCCACGATCGCGGTGGGGTTTGGCCCCCAGGGAGTCGCCGTCACCCCGGACGGGAAGCACGCCTATGTCGCGAATTGTGGCCCCGGCCCTGTCAATTGTGGCCCCGGCACTGTTTCGGTGATGACACGGCCACCAACACGGTGGTGGCCACGCTCGCGGTGGGGAATGTCCCCACAGGGGTCGCCGTCACCCCGGACAGCAAACACGCCTATGTCCCGAATCGGGGCTCCAACAGTGTTTCGGTGATCGACACGGCCACCAACACCGTGGAGGCGGCCACGATCGGGGTGGGGAATTTCCCCGATGCCGTGGGCATTGTGCCACCGCCGCCGGGCGTCCCGTTCCTCGCCTTCGACGCGAAGCTCGAGATCGACTTGGACCGCAACCCGAAAGAGGATCGCTTTGAACTTCAGTCCCACTTCACCTTGAGCAGCACCGCGCCCAGGCTCCATCCCGTCGTCGAGCCGGTCGCGCTCCAAATCGGCACCTTCTCCATCACCATCCCGCCCGGCTCCTTCAAAAAGCACGAGGGCGAGGACGAGGGCGGGTCTTCACCTTCCACGGGGTCATCGACGGCGTGAAGCTGAAGGCGCTGATCAAGCGGACGGGCACCTTGCGGTACGCGTTCGACGCGGAGGCCAAGAGCGCCAACTTGACTGGCACCGTGAACACGGTGTATGTGACCCTAATCATCGGCGGCGACAGCGGCGCGACCTCGGTCAAGGCCGATATCGATCACTAAAACGCGCGCGACCAGGCGTGCTCCAGTCCAATTGGATCGGATCACGCCCTAATTGCCCGCCAGCCGATATCGCGGCGGTAAAATCCGCCCGGCCAATCGATCACTTCGATTGCCGCATAGGCACGCGCCCGCGCCTCCGCCACGTCGGCGCCAACGCCCGTGACATTGAGGACGCGGCCGCCATCGGCGACAAGTTGTTGCCCTTGGAGCTTTGTTCCGGCATGGGTGATCGAAACGAACGGCATTGCCTCGGCACGCTCGATGCCATGGATTTCGCTCCCCCTGACCGGCGCGCCTGGATAACCCTTGGCGGCGAGCACGACGGTAAGCGCGGTTTTTGCCGAGAGCCGCGCCGGACGCTCCGGCAGCCGTTCCTCGACGCAGGCGAGGAGCAAGGCAAGCAGATCCTCGTCGAGACGCGGGAGAATGGCTTGGGTTTCGGGATCGCCGAAACGCACATTGTATTCGATGAGCCTTGGCCCATCCCCGCAAATCATCAGACCGGCGAAAAGAACGCCCTTGAAGGGCCCGCCCATCGCCGCCATTCCGTTGAGCGTGGGCGCGACGATCGTCCGCATGACGCGTTCGCGCATCCGCGCATCCATGACCGGCGCCGGCGAATAGGCGCCCATGCCCCCTGTATTGGGGCCGCGCTCGCCTTCGCCCACCCGCTTGTGGTCCTGGGCGGAAGCGAGCTCCATTGCCCGCACGCCATCGCAAAGCGCGAAGAACGAAACCTCCTCGCCGTCGAGAAAATCCTCGACGAGGATAGATTGCCCCGCCTTGCCAAATTCGCCCGAAAACATCCGGTCGATCGCGGTTTCCGCCTCCTCGATGCTCGCCGCCACGGTGACGCCCTTGCCCGCCGCGAGCCCATCGGCCTTGATCACGATCGGCGCGCCTTTCGCGCCCAAATAGGCTTTTGCCGAGGCGGCGTCGGTAAAGCGAGCGTGGGGAGCGGTTGGGATTTTGAAGCGGGCGCAAAAATCCTTGGCAAAAATTTTGGAACCTTCTAGCCAGGCGGCCGCCTTGCTTGGACCGAAAGCCTTGATCCCGTCCGCCGTCAGATCATCGACGATGCCGGCGACAAGCGGCGCCTCCGGGCCGACCACGACGAGATCTATCCGGTTCGCCTTGCAAAAAGCAATGATCGACGAATGATCATTTGAATCGAGCGCGACGTGCCGCGCGAGCGCCGTCATCCCCGGATTGCCCGGCGCGACAAACATCGTTTCCAACAACGGACTCTTAGTGAGCGCGATAGCGATGGCGTGCTCGCGCCCGCCGGAACCGAGAAGAAGAACGTTCATGATCAAATCATTTGAGGCGGTTGCATATTGGCGGGAAGACACCAGAAGCTGTGCAATGCCATTACAGGGTCTGCAATTCTAGCGCATCGTACCAAAATGTTTCACGTGAAACATTTTGGTACGATTGACGGTTCGCGAACTTCATGGTCGCGCTCATCCCTTCCCCGAGACCTTACGCCGGCACGCCGCCGAATAGCCCAAACTCAGCAAGAAAAATAGGGCTGCTCGCCGCTCACGCATATTGCGCGATGCCGTTGCCAAACGACCAATTCTCTTTCGGCACTTCCAAAAGATTCACCAAAATGTTTTCCGGCTTGATGCCGGGGTTTTTGGCGAGAAGCCCGGCGATGCGGGCGTAGAGCGCCTTCTTTTTATCGGGCCCCCGCGTGTTGTTGACGGTGATTTGAACGATCACGAGATTGTCGTCGCGCGCGATCCCCAGATAATTTTCACCGTAAAGAAAATTGCTTTTGTCATATTCGTCGATTGTCATGAAACGATCGTCCTCCGGCACGTCGAAAACCTCACGCATCGCCTGATAAAGACCGTCCAGAATAGCCTGGCGATATTCCGGCGGCTTGCCTTTCAATAGGGAAACACGAGTGAGCGGCATCGCGAAAACCTTTCTTATCGCATGAAGGCGCGGTCAAAGCACCTTGCCGGGGTTTAAAATATTTTTTGGGTCGAGGGTTTGCTTGATCGCGCGCATGACCTCCATCGCCACCTTGTCTTTCACCTTCGGCAATAGATCGCGCTTCGACTGGCCGATCCCATGCTCGGCCGAAATCGAACCTTTGCGAGCGATCACTAGTCCATGCACGATGGCGTTGATCTCGTCCCACCGGGTCAAAAACGCTTGCGTGTCCGCGCCGATGGGCTGCGAGACATTGCAGTGAATATTGCCGTCGCCGAGGTGGCCGAAGGGAACCAGCCGCGCGCCTGGGATCGCTGCCATCACCGCGCGCGCGGCTTCTTCCAGAAAAGCCGGGATATCCGCGATGGGAACGCTGACGTCATGCTTTATCGAGCCGCCTTCATGGCGCTGAGCGTCCGGCAAAAGTTCGCGCAGCTTCCAGAAATTTTCGCGCTGATCGAGCGAGCCGGCGACCGCCGCATCCTCGATGATGTGTTTTTCGTTCGCTGCTTCGAGGAGCGCGAGCAATCGCGCGGCAAGCCCTTGCCGGCTTTGCGAACTCAATTCGAGCAGCACGTACCACGGGTGCTTGCCAGACAGAACTTCGCGCGCGCGTTCAAAATGCGCGAGGACAAAATCCAAGCCGATGCGCGGGATCAGTTCGAAGGTCGTGATTTCGCCGCCCGCCATGTCGCGGGCGAGATCGAACAGGGCGAGCGCCGCGCGGGGCGAGGCAAGGCCGATAAACGCGGTCTCGATCGCGCGGGGTTTTGGATAGAGTTTTAGGACCACCGCGGTGATGATCCCAAGCGTGCCTTCCGAGCCTATAAAAAGGTTTTTTAGATCGTAGCCCGTGTTGTTCTTTCTCAGCTTCGATAAATCGGAAAGAACCCGCCCATCGGCGAGCACGGCTTCGAGTCCAAGCACGAGATCCCGCGCGTTGCCATAGGCAAGCACATTCGTGCCGCCAGCATTGGTCGCGAGATTGCCGCCGATGGTGCATGAGCCTTCCGCCGCTAGCGAGAGAGGGAACAAGCGCCCCGCGCGCGCGGCCTCTTCCTGCACGCGGGAAAGGATCATGCCCGCTTCCACGGTCATTGTGTTCGAGCTAAGATCGATCTCGCGCAACGCCGTCATGCGGCCAAGCGAAAGCACGATTTGAGTGCCGGGGCCGAGAGGAATCTGGCCGCCCACGAGCCCGGTATTCCCCCCTTGCGGCACAACCGGGGTAGCGGTCTCTTGGCAAAGTTTGAGCACCGCCGCGACCTCTTTGGTCGAGCCGGGTTGCACCACGCAAAGCGCCTTGCCATGAAAGCGATCGCGCGGCTCGCGCAAAAATCCGTCCATGCCGGGCACATCGGCGATGACGTGCCTGGCGCCGCAAATCGCTTCGAGGCGATCAAGGATTTCCAGCGAGACCGCGTTTAGGCCCGCCGCGCTTTCCACGTCGAAACTCATGCCTCATTTTCCAAAAGTCACGTAAGAATAGAGCCGGTTGGGCTGCCGTAAAGCGGAACATTCATAGGGCGGACGGCGCTTTTCCGCTCGCGAACGTGAAATTATTGGCCCGAACGGTGATTGCGACAACATAAACCCTCAATACTGGATATAATCCTCCACCGAACGGTTTCAGGCCTTGCGGGCATTGCCAGACCGTTTTTACGACGGCCAAAGTTTGCAAGGAGATCCTATGGCCGCGCTCGACACGGTTTTGGCGAAGATCGATGGAAACCTCGATTTGGCTCTGGGACGGCTCTTCAAGCTGGTTGAAATCCCCTCGGTTTCGACCGACCCCGCCTCTGCGCGCGATTGCGCCAAGGCGGCCGAATGGCTCGCCGCCGAGCTGAAGAGCCTCGGCTTCGAGGCGTCGGTGCGCAAAACGGCAGGCCATCCGATCATCGTCGGACAGGCCAAGGCCGCGCGTCCCGACGTGCCGCATGTGCTCTTTTACGGCCATTACGATGTGCAGCCGCCAGACCCGCTCGATTTGTGGGAGAGCCCCCCATTCGAGCCGCGCGTCGTCGAGGCCGCAACCGGCAAACGGATTTTTGGGCGCGGTGTCGCCGACGACAAGGGACAGCTCATGACCTTCGTCGAGGCCTGCCGCGCCTTCAAGGAAACCGGCGGCTTGCCCTGCCACATTACGTTCCTCATTGAAGGCGAGGAGGAGACCGGCTCGCCGTCGCTTCCGGCTTTTCTTGCCGAAGCCAAGGCCGAGCTCAAAGCCGACATGGCGCTGGTCTGCGATACTGGAATGTGGGATCGGGAGACGCCGGCGATCACCACCATGCTGCGCGGCCTCGTGCTTGAGGAAGTCATTATTCATGCCGCCGACCGCGATCTGCATTCCGGCGTGTTCGGCGGCGCCGCGATCAATCCGATCCATGTGCTCGCCCGCGTCATCGCCGATTTGCACGATGAGAAAGGGCGTGTCACGCTTCCGGGTTTCTATAATGGCGTAGCCGAGCTGCCGGAGGATGTCGCCGAGCACTGGCGCGAATTACCCTTCCGCGAGAGCGATTTTCTGGGCGAAGTCGGCCTTTCGGTTCCGGCGGGCGAACAAGGCCGGGGTGTTCTCGAAATGGTTTGGTCGCGGCCAACCTGCGACCTCAACGGCATCGTCGGCGGCTATACTGGCAAGGGGTCCAAAACCGTGCTTCCGGCGAAAGCGAGCGCCAAATTCTCGTTCCGGCTCGTCGGATCGCAGGATCCAGACAAAATCGCCGAAACTTTCCGAGCTTTCGTCAAGGAGCGGCTGCCCGCCGATTGCCGCGCCGAATTTGTCTCGCATGGCGCGTCGGGCGCGGTGCAGCTTCCGTTCAGTTCGGAGGCGCTGTCGCGGGCGGGCAGGGCATTACAGGCCGAATGGGGCAAGGAGCCGGTTCTTGCCGGCTGCGGCGGCTCGATCCCGATCGTCGGCGTCTTCAAGCGCGATCTTGGAATGGACACATTGATGATTGGGTTTGGCCTCGAAGACGATCGCATTCACTCGCCGAACGAGAAATACGAGCTTTCCTCGTTTCACAAAGGAACCCGAAGCTGGGCGCGGGTTTTGAGCGCGTTAGCCCTTTGACCGATCCATCGCCGCGCCGTTAGATGCGTAATCGTCCAAGCGCATGGCCTGAAGCTTGGCTGGCCCGCCTTCCTCGACGATTTCCAGCGTCATTGGCCGATCGACGAGGACATCTAGCGCGGGCGCTCCTTAGAACCGGCGTAGAGAACCGCTGTCGGTGCAAAATTGAGTAGGAAACGCCGCATGCTCGGTTTCGTACTATCGAAGTGTACCATGGGACGACCAGTGGTCACCCTCCGCCAATCGTTTGATTTCATTGGGGAAAAAACCACAATGGCCGCCCCTTGCTTTGGGGTCTGACGATATCAACCGCGCGGCTCTGGCACCGCAGAACGGACACACATCGGCTGGCGTGGTAGCCTAGGTGCGCGTGGACTGCCAAGCCATCGGTCACGCTAGCGCGACGCATCGTAGGGCACGACCTACAAGCACCACTATGCCCAGTGCCTGGGGACGCGCCCGCCACCAGGGCCACGGCCCGAGTCACACCCCCCACGAGTAGCGAACCTTCCCCGCGCCTCCGGCGATGACGCAGATCGAGCGGCCGGCCGCCCTCATGACGGCGATTTGGTCTCTTTCCTCGTCCAATAGATGTGAATAGGCTGGCATCGCAACGCTCCCTAAGGTCTTGATCAACCGAGCCGATATCAAATCGGCAGGGGGTGTTGCCCAAGGCCTGTACGGCGCGGCCTTCGCGGCCGTCCTCGATACCCCGGAACTCCAACTCCTCCACCGAACGGAGTAAGGACCCGGGCCACACAAAGCGAACGCCAAGTGCCGCAGCTCACGACGACGTGCCCCAAACCCAGCCGCGCCGGGCAAATAAATTCCCTTCATCGCGACAACGCTAAAGACGCCAAAGTCGAAGACTGCAAGCGCGCCAGCGCCAACCGGGATATTGTCATCCGGCAAGCCGGAAGAAACTCGCGGAGTGCGGCATCGTCCTCAAGTAAAGGGAGCAGGGGGCACAACTCAAGGGGCACAACTAGAGTCAGACACCCCGCCAACCCCTCAATCCCCCTCTAGACCTGGTCTGCACGACAAACTGATCGGATATGGGGGAAATGTAAAACTCTCGATTTGAGCTTTCAGTCACTGTCACGAGAAAGCACAACGCGTCATTCATGTAAAAGTCTGGATTTGATTTGACTGACATCGCCGGATGAAATTCCAGCTTGCCATTCATCTCGTGGCGGCGAGTTGGGCGAGCGGATCAATCCTGTCTAGGCGCGAGCTAAAGCTCGCGCTTTAGCAGCTTGCGTGTTTAGCTCCTTTCCTCGCAATGGGGCGCCAATCTAGTCTCGTAGTTAGGGGTTATTCATAGGAGGTCAAAATGGCAACAGGCACCATTACGGACAAAATCAATAACGTAGTCGCTCTGCTCATCGATCAATGCAATTGCGAAACGCCATCGGAAATCAAGGCCGCCTTCCAGGAGCTGCAGGCGGCTCTGAATGCGCAATTGGCGGCCGTCACTGCCATCATTGCGACGCTGCCGTAGTGACAAATCAGATCGCGATCCGAAAGAAGAGAGCCTCTCTTGGCCAAGATGACAACGGGCGGCGTGTCCAACGATGTCTGGGAGGGCGAGATTTGAGCGCCGCAACCGTCATTCGGCAGGCCATTGATGCCGCCTGGGAAAATCATATGCGTTAGCTAAGATTTAATCTGAGTGCGCCGGGAGATCGGCAAGGAGTACGGCAAGGAGTACGCGAGAGGCGCCCGGAGCATCATTGGGCGAGCGCCGCCGGCGCGGCGGCAAAAGAGAGCTGGATTGCGGCGTGGCGAGTGACGCGATCTCAATCATGACGTGTCGATCCTGTCATTGCGTTCCAGGCATCGAGGGTGCTGGAGGACCGTTGCAATCTTTCCCCGCGCAGCGAACTAATAGTACCGCGGGATTGGTCCGTTATGCGGCGTTGTGCGGCCGCCAAGGTCCAGACTAATTTCATCGACATAGCACCATCCCCACCCTTCCGGCGGATCGTAGCCTTCGATGATGGGTGGCGGGTCTTGCGAAAATGCTTGGTGGCGTGACGGTTTGGCGAGCTGTCGCAGCACCCGACATGGCCGCACGTCCGGCAGAGTCGCAGATGCACCCACGCCGAACCAAGTTTTAGACATTCCTCGCATCCGAGCGCGCTCGGCGTTACGTTACGGATGGTTCTGGCGTGCGCACATTCGTCGGGCATTAAGCTCTTGCGATCTCAACAGCAGACGTGGCGGCACTACCGGTCCGGGCCAGATAGGCATGAAGCGCCAACACCACCTGCGCGCCCTCTCCGACGGCGGCGGCGACGCGCTTGACCGAACCCGCGCGTACGTCGCCGATGGCGAACACGCCAGAGCGATTCGTTTCCAGTGCGTGACGTTTTTCGCCGACAACTTCGCCCGTGCGGACAAACCCCTTTTCATCTAGCGCCACATCGCATTGCGCAAGCCAGTCTGTATTTGCGTTAGCTAAGATTTAATCTGACATGTGGTGTCCTGGACCCCACGGCGAATCGTAAGCCGAGGCGGGGCGCGGAGCGGTCGGGGTGGCGAAGCGCCCCGCCTCGGCGAATTGGAGAACACCATGA
>Ga0185299_10002739_pt1 | contig 25948 bp, 52 predicted proteins | sample PaiPotPPA55metaG_FD_128002 | JGI IMG/M metagenome (GOLD analysis project Ga0185299, IMG submission 128002) | Iron sulfur acid spring bacterial and archeal communities from Banff, Canada, to study Microbial Dark Matter (Phase II) - Paint Pots PPA... ...
CGCCACAAGGCGGCCGAGCCGGTACGCGTCAAGGTGGCCTATGACTTCGACGCGGCGGACGTCCGTACCCACAACAAGGCGTACGCGCGTCGGTCGTTCAATAAGGAAGCGCGGAATAGCAGGTATTCAAGCTATTCTGATCAAGGCACACCTGCGTAATGGCGAACTCGACGCTATTCCAATTCGGCCCGGTGAAATTTCAAGTTTCGCCGCTGAACGTCCATGCCTATGAGCATGTGACCTCGACCGAGTACGCTCGGAAGATGATCATGAACTCGATACCGCAGCGCGAGTGGGTCGGCGAGGGCGATCATGAGATCATCCTGAACGGGATGGTTTTCGAGAAGCGAATACCTGGAGGCGTCGCCGGACTTGAATTCCTCGACGCAACACGGCTCAATGGCATTGCCCAGACGCTCATTCGCGGTGATGGGGCTTCAGGCGGGACGATGCTGGGGTGGTTCGTCTGCGAGCACTTGGAACGCAAGCACACGTATCTAAGCAGCGACGGCATCGGCAAAGTCATCGCGTGGCAGGCATTCTTCAGCCGGTGCGACCAACCTGACCCAACGAACTATTTTTTCAACCTCAATAAAATCTCGGGGCCGTGACATGGAATTTTTAGTTTTAGAGCTTGCGATCGGCGTCATCGCCATTGCCTTGCTCCTTCACCTTATTGACACAATGCCGCCGAGGGATGGATGATGGATCGCTACGTCTACATGCTCAGCGCCTTTGGCACGCCGTTCTATGTCGGAGTCGGTTCAGGTCGCCGTATGCGCGACCATGAACTTGATGTGCGTAAATTATTGGCCCACGGCGCAACACCTAAGGGGCGCAAGCAACGGTTCATCGCGCACTGTCTCGACCTTGGAATCAAAATTGAAGCAACCAAGCTCCATGACAATCTCAGCCTTAATCAAGCATGCTACCGGGAGCGTGAATTAATTACGTGGTATGGCCGCCGTGACCTCGGGACTGGAATCTTGTTAAACGAACGAGAAGGCGGCGGCGGGTGCGCTGGAGAGGCGCCTAAGGCGCGGGCTAGGAGGGCCGAATCCATTCGCCTATATTTTTCGAATAACGAAGCGCGTGTAAGGCTTGGCGCAGCAGTGCGCGAGGCGATGGCCATGATGTCGTCAGAAGACAAGGCGCATATGAGGAATGCCCATCTCGGTCAGAAAGCTTCTCCTGAAGCATGCGCGAAGAGACGCGCGGCAATGATCGCTTATTGGGCTAAGCCTAACGGTCGCGTAAAGGGCGAGGAGCTACGTAAATATTTGGCCGCTCCTGGCTCCCGTGAAAAAATAGCCGCGAAGAACCGCGAGAGGTTTGCAGACCCGGTAGCGCGCAAAGCAACAGCGGAAGCATGCCGACTAGGAATTGCAAAAGTAACCCGCATCAAAGAGAATTACAGCGAAGGAGCACGGCGCGGATGGGAGACACGCAGAGCTAACCTTGCTGGGGCCTGTTAATGTACAATGGGTGGGCTGGGCCGTGGGAGGTCGTGATTGTTGAGTCGGACAATCTAACCCCCTCGCTTCTCGTCTGGCGCCGCTACAAGCGGCCAGCGCGCGGCGTGCTTGAGAACCTCCTCGACATGAACCCTGACCTGATCGAGGGGCTCAGCCAAAGCCCCTATTTCCCCGTCGGCGCGATCGTCCGGGTTCCGGTCGACCAGGCCGCTATTTCCGGCGCGCCGCAAACCATAAAGCTCGCCACACTTTGGGGTAAGCCATGACGGCCGTGGCCCCGCATCATCAACGCGCGTTTTGCAAGGTCATAATCGCCGGCGAGGATGTGACGACACGCCTTAACCCGCGTCTTCTCAGCCTTATCGTCCTCAACAAATTCGACGGCGTTGACGAGGCGCACATCGAGCTTGATGATCGTTATGGCCAAATTAAAATGCCGGAGGATCAGGACCAGATTGAGATAGAGCTTGGATGGCCGGAAGAAGGGTCGTTTCTCGTCTTTAAGGGCGTTGTTCAGGACCTTGAAAGTGCCGGCCAGAAGCGCGGGGGCCGAACGATGACGATCATCGCCTTCGAGACTGATTTGCTTAAGCACGTCAAGACGCAAATGCGATGGTCGGAAGGGGACGGAACAGAGGACGTGAAGCTCGACAAGGCGCTTCAGACCGCGGCCGGGCTCGCCAACATGAATGTCAAAGTCAGCCCGGCGCTCGCACAGCTCTCCCGTAAGTATTTCATGGGGCAAAACGAAAGCTTTATGGCGTTCGGGAAGCGAATGGCTGGGGAGGTTGGCGGCGTTTTTAAAATGAGCGGCGACTCGGCAACTTTGTCGAAGCCTGGCGAGAATGCCGATGGAGAATCGATGGGGGAAGCCACGGCGACCGTCGGGGCGAACCTGATCGCATGGCGCGTGAGGCCGCGGATAGCTAGGGCGAAATGGGCGGCGGCCGGGCATATGCACTTCGACCCGATGAAGGCAGCGTGGGACCTTGTGAAATCGGATGTTAGCGGCGGAGGGACGTTCTCAGCTCTCGCAAAGTTTACCGGCGTCGGGCCGCAGGCCGACAAGGACACATCACAACAGCAAGCGGATTCGGACGCTGTCTCGTCTCGCGAAAACGCGGGCACCGGTTGGGTTGTGGTGGACGGGAACCCGCAGGCACGCCCGAACGGCAAGGTTACGATCGTAGGAGCCCGGAACGGCGTCGACGGGTCCTATTTGATCACGGACGTCGAGCACAATTATTCAGCACAGCAAGGCTACACGACGCGGATCGATTTCATCAATTCGTGACTTGGCTTTTCTTCTTCTCCCTTTTGGAACGCGCCCATTCTCGCTCGTAAGCGCGAGCCTCGTCGAGATGCGCTTCTCGCCATGCCGCCATTCGTGCGAGAACTTTCTCCCGATTAGCGGCATACCAGCGGCGGCAGTACACACGCTGAGATAAGGCGGGCAAACTCATCAAAGTTCTGCGTTGTTATATTTGGCAAGGAGACGAGCAGCAATCACCGCCGCCGCGTCGTTAACGGACTCTCCAGGAGAAGCCCGGCATTGTTTAAGGACGAGGCCAACGACCCGAGTGGCACCTTCGCCGGGCAGGAAGTCAACATCGTTATCCCCCTTCTGAGAGACCCAGCCTTCTTGCGCGGTCATGTAGCCCTGGACCCATGCGGTAATCCCGGTCGCCGTCCAATCAAGGCGAAGCGCCTTGCGGCATTCCATAGAGCCAACCCCGAGCACCATCACGGAGCCCGCGTTCGCTGGCGCAAGTGTACCGGCGGCGATTGCCGCGGCCAGCAAATAGATTTTAAGATTTGTCATTTTAAGTCTCCTTTTAAAGAAGGCCGTCATGGCGCTTCGTGGCGGCGCGCGTGGCGCCGTTCGAAGGGTCATCATGGGCGCGCACATGTTTCCCATGTCTTGAACCCGGCCGGATTCCCGTAAGCGTCGAACACCGGCCCCGATAGGATGCGGCATGGGTTGTATTCATACGAATCATCCCAATAGGTATGTGGCATCATCCGCGGCGGTGGCGCATAAGCGCCCGGCGCCGCCGGCCCGACGTAGCCATAGTCCGTGATCGGCGGCGGCCCGCGCCGGTAGTCCGCGGCGCATGCTGCGCTTACTGACGCGGCGAGGATGACGGCGGCGATGGTCGTTTTCATTTTGAACGCTCGGCGCGGGCGCGGGCGCGTGCTCTACCGCTTGCGATGGCGCTTCCGAAAAGCCAAATTATCACAATAGCCGCCCACTGGCCGAGTTCCGCGTGCGGGTGGTTGTATGAATCGACGTTCAAGCCGCCCATGATTCCTACAAGGATCAGGAGCGTAAGGTAGATAACTGTGAATTTAAACATGTTCATATCCCTTCTTGTCCCTTTACAACGTAGGCCAATTGGCCTAAATAGCAAGAGGGAAAAATAAATAAATACTCATTTTAGGAGATTTGAACCAGAGCGCTGTAACAGGAGTTCCCTCATGGAAATACCCATAATCATCACAATCAGGGCTGACGCGACCTTGCTGGCGGCGGCTGCCAAACTGATCTCCATCGGCCAGCAAATTTTGAATAGGGAAGCCACAATCATGTCTACATTACAGAATGTCGTTGACGACGTTGCCGCGGAAACCACGTCGATCGGATCACTGAGTACTTTTATCCAGGGTCTTCAGGATCAGATCAAGGCGCTCCCTGGCATCACGCCGCCCATGCAGTCCCAGATTGACGGGCTCTTTGCATCCGTCGAGGCGAACAAGGCGAGCATATCGGCTGCGATGCTGATCGGCGTCCCGCCAGCGCCTCCCCCGGTGGTTGTCCCGCCGGTTGTCCCGGCGCCAGCAATCTAAGCGATTTATAGGAAACGGCGCTCCAAAAGGGCGCCGTTCTTCCGTTCCGATAGGAGATGAAGAGATGGCAAACATCATTCAAAGTGCATTTCCGGGATGGTCCTTGCTTGAAATCGCGGCCGTCAGTGAAGAAGTGTTCGATTGTGCGCTGATGTTCATCGCAGTGTTCCTTGTCGGGCTGCGTCCTGATGGGTGAGCAATTCGATCCAAGCTGGCTGGTATCGGCTTTTGCCGGCATCGCGCTTGGCGTCTTTTTTATTTATCTCGCGGGGGACTTCCCGCAAACGTTTTGGTGACACATGGCCGCGGCCAATTTCAAGAATTGCCTCCCGATTATTCTAGGCTTCGAAGGTGGCCGGTCGAACGACCGGCAAGACCCGGGCGGGCGGACGAACAAGGGCATCACACAGCGGACATACAATGCGTGGCGCGACCGCAAAGGTTGGGAGCGTGTCGACGTCTATTCGATCCCCTACAACGACGTCGTCGACATTTACCTCAGCGAATATTGGAATGCGATCAACGGCGACTGGCTGCGCCCGGGCGAGGACCTTGTTGTCTTCGACTTCGCGGTGAACTCTGGCCCGGCACGCGCGCGGAGTGCCTGGGTACATGCAGTAAAAGATCATATTATTGCAGGAGGCGGCAGCGCAGCGAGAGAATTGCAGGCGGTCATCGGCTCCGTTTGCGCAAGCCGCTTAGCTTTTATGAAAGGGCTCAGGACATGGCCGCACTTCGGCGTCGGATGGGCTCGGCGCGTAGCCCTGGTTCAAGAGCACGGGCTTGCGATGGCCGCCGGCAACGTCCCGCAAATGAGTGCATCGGCCAGGTCATCGGTTGCTGGGATCGCACTCATCGGCGTGTCTAGCGCATCTGTGGCAGCGCTCCATTTGGCTGGCGCCCCGTTAGCCGCGACAGCTACCGGCGCTTCCGTCGTGGCGGGCGGCGCCATCAGCGCTTTGGTTTCCGACGCAAGAATGCGCTGGAAGATGGCGGCGCGCGCGGTCGAACCTGAAATCACAACGAAGAAGCCAAACTCATGAGCATTCTTGATTGGTTTAAATTGCCGGCACCTGCGTCGACTCCCCCCCCGAGGCCGCCAGTTCTCCCGCCCGCGGTGGCCGCTATAAACACGGCGTTCGCTTTCCTGCGCCCGCTTGGCGGCCAGATATTCGCTCTTGAGGCCGCATGGAAATCAAAAGACTTACAGGCCGAGCTCGCCGCCGGGCTCCCAATCGTCGAGGGCGTTCTTAAGATCATCGGGCTCGTGTTCCCACAAGCTCTCGCCGCGGAACGTGGGCTTGAGGTAGCCACCCCTATCATCGTGGCTGCGGTGCCGATTCTCATATCTATCGGGAGTAATTGGACGCCGGACGGGAGGGGCGGCTGGGTCTCGAAAGAATGGGCGGATGATCCTAGCCACAGACTGGACCCGGACGGAAGCTTTCACGAAGACCACTAAAGGGAATTTTCAAAATGAGTTCGACCCTAACAACTATCCTTGCAAGCCTCCCATACATCGTCGCGGGGGCATCCGCGCTCGTGAATTTTCTCCCGCCAGCTGTAACTGCCGGCCCATGGGGGCAAATTCTAATTCAGGTTCTTCATGCACTCGCGCTGAACTTCAGCATCAAGCAGACCGGGTTGCATGAACTTCTGCCGGACGACCACCCGGATCGTCCGAAGTAAGGAACGAAGCTGGTTCCCAACTTTCCTAAGAAAAGGACAATTTTTATGAAAATATCTAGCTATCTAACTATCGTGGCGCTGAGCTTTGCCCTCGGCGGCTGCGCCGCCCTCGACAGGGCCACAGGCTGGCTTGCCTCACCGCAGACAGCCAAGGCTGCCGACACGTTGCGCAGCGGGGCCATCGCCTTCTCGTGCGATATAGCCTCGTCAGCCGCGCTTGCCTCGAAAATCGAGACGGCGGTCAAGGCCAATAAGGCGATTATCGATACAACCGGCGCCGTTTACACCGTCTCGTCGGCCGTTTGCGTAAGCCTCGGCGGCGTGACTCGTGGCCTTGTGGTAATGCAGTGACGCTGATTCAAGCGATCGTAACGGTCTGCGCCGGGTTCACCTATCCATGCCAGGCCCCCGTCTACAAGCTTGTGGAAGTATCCTCGAATGCCTGCGGCAAGACCGTGACGGTCGTCGACGTCTCCGGCACCTACACCGCTCACACGAAATGCCGACCCGCCGCGCGCTGAACTTTTCTCAGCACACCAGATGGGGAAAGTTTATTTTTGTGCTGAGATGCTTGGTTACGCTTCGCCCTTGGCGTATAATCCTGCGTCGCATCTGTCGCTACATTCCATTTGTGCGCAAGCGATCTACGTCGATCGAGAGAGCAAAGCGCCGCGCAGCAAGAGCGATGGACGAACACTTACGCGCGCAGCATCCAAACCGGGGCAGATTTATGCGGACGCGATTTTAAGACAAAGTGATGCCATCGGAAAAACCCAAGCGATCCTTTCACCGCAATGAATTCATGTGGCATAGGATCTTTCAATACTAGCCCAAGAGGCCCAAAGAACCACGGGCTATCACTCGCGCTCACGATATCTATTATTTCGACGCTGCCAACGATGCCGCCGCGGGTGAGATCACACGGCGCTGGGCATCCAACCCCTCGTTTGGTCAGAAACTCACGGGCCGTGTAATATTCAGCTTTCCCTATTACTGCTGAAGCATGAATCGCGATACGTCCTCGTCTACTAAGCCGGCCGTTATAATTTGGTAAGCGCCAATCTCGATTCTCAATGTCCTTCCCTGCGTGAATTATGGCCCATGCCCATGGCTGGCGAACTGCTAAGGCGAACGTGGGTAGTTTGTGCGTCATAGGCTGCGCACCCTCGCAAGCGCGTCAAGGAACCGTTCGCCGTTCTTGATAAGCTCTTGTTCCATCTGCTCCCTTGACGGTGGTGGCTGAAACTTTTTCCGGCCGCCGTGAACCTGGGCAAGCCGCTTAAATTCCAGCGCGCGGCGGCGGCGCTCCTTCACTCGACGCTTTGGCATGGGGCCTCCATTTTTAATGCAGCTTCAGTCGCCTTCTTAAGCGCTGCGATTTCGTCTTCTTCCGCCGCAGAGAGCCCTTTTAAAGATCCCAATGGCGGTCCAGGCTGCCTCGTCAAGCGCGTCGACGATCGCCGCTTTAAGCGCCGATGTTGCTGGGCCAATATCATTCTCGGAAATCACCGCCCGGCCAAACTCAAGTCCCTCTGCCATGATGATTCGTTCCGCGGTCTTGCCAAAATCCAGTGCGGGCATTGTTTAAAGTTCCTTTTGTAGATCAAGGCGACATTTTAGGTATGTGCGGGACTTAATCTTTTGAAATACTTAAGATTCCAATTGCCCCACCGGTTTATTACATGATTTTTACTTGATTGATTTCTATATGCTATTTGCGATGATACCCGCACCAGACTCGGAGGGCGGGGATAACATGTTTATGTTTTGTCTTTTGCAAGCTTTCCCATTGCTCCTTTAGCTAATTTCTTCCGATCGGAGGCTCGCGTATAAAGCCTCGCCATTTCCAGCCCTATCCATCCATAGATCGCATTAAGCTGGAACTCTGTAGCTCCGTTGTCTGCGGCCCTCGTTGCCCCCGCCTTCCTCAATCCGTGCGCCGACCCTGGCACGCCTGCCGCCCGGCAGGCCAAACGGAACCAATTCCCCATAGATGCTCTATTCATCGGCGCCCCTTGCGCCGTCGCGATAAATGTGAGATCGCCTGTTTTAGTCGCCGCTATCACTTCGGCGAGTACCGGCAAAATCGGGATCACGACTTGCACCCCGTTCTTTTGGGTTCGCAGGGTGATCACACCATCCCGGATATGTTGGCGGCCAAGTATGGCAGCGTCCGCCCTCCTTAAGCCAGTGTACAGTAAAATCGCAAGGGCCAAGCGTTCCCTTGTCCCGACACTCCAATAAGCCTCGAAACGGGCAATCTCCTCTTCGGACCATACATGGAATCCTTCCGTGCGCGGAACGGCGCATCGCACCCCAGCAGTCGGATCGGCCGCAACGTGCTCGACGTCGAGAGCCCAATGAAAAAGCCCGCGCATGACTTTGAGAAAAGCGCGGGCAGAGAAAGGTGACGCTCGGCGCCGGTCGCACCCCTCAACTATGTTTTTTCTGGTTATCTTGGAAAATTGCTCGCCCCCTGCCGTTTCGATCACTTGCCGGAGGATGCTTTCGTACTGGCGCCGTGTCACGGCAGAGAGCCTCGCCCATGCCCCTGAATCGTGGTAGCGGGCAATGAGCCAGGCGAGCGTGCCAGGGGCCGCTGACGGCCCGCGTTGCGGCGTCTCGCCGGCCATTGCGGCGCGATAGGCGGCGGTGAACTCGGGCGAACCATATTCCCCGCGGATGCGAACGCGCGGGCCACGCCCTATCCTAAAGTACCACACCGTCGTGCCATAACGGTTGCGCTCTCTTAGCAGGTATGGCGGGCGCGGGCGCGGCATCATGCACCCTTGCGCCATTTCTTATTTATTTTTTTGATAAGCGCGCGGAAAGCTATTGCGGCGGCTCCGCACGTTGGGCGCAGCGGGCACCCTGGATGGGCTCCCCCCGTATCATCCCAACATGCCACGTTCCCCCAGCATTTGACACCCGGCTCATTCCAGATTTTTTCCATTCCCGCCCTCGTCATAAGACGATTTCCTTGGCCCTGTCAATTGCTAGCCTGTCCGCCTCTGTAGTCGGGATGATTTTGATTGACCCGTCCGGCTCAATAAGGACCACAGCAGACGGCAAAACTTGGTGCACCGCGCGGAGGGCGCGGGCAATCTCGGCTTGGGTCACGCGGGCGACTCGGCGGGCCATCAACGCCTCCTTATTCTGATACCGCTTTCAGCGCCGCGTCGCGCGCCGCATTCAACTCGGCCATCATTGCGTGGGTTCCGCCGCGGTCCGGATGGCGCAATACCGCGAGCGTCTTATAGACGTCGGCAATTGTCCTTTTATCGGCAAATTGCGTGACGCCAAGCACTTCCCACCACGGTCTCTCTGGTGCTGGCAGAGCAACGAATCCGGTCATAGTTGCTCGAACGAGCGCAAGCGTTCCGTGCCGGAGCTCGACCCGGCGCGCCTCGATGACGTGGTAGATCGCCTGGAGATTGGCCGCCGGTGTCAAATAGCGATCAACTGGAATACAGACTTGCAACCCACCCCATGTAAACCAAACGGCGACGCCCGGGTCCGCCGGCCGCTCGGCCCCGAGCGTACAATTGGACGACAGGACCATGTTCTCGACGCGGGCATGACTGTCAATGGCGAAGCGGTTGAGGCTCGTTTCGACATGGTCCAGGGCCGCGTTAAGGGATGTGCTGAACTTCCCCTTTTCGCGTCTCTTCGACCGCGGGAAATTTGGCGGCCAACAAAGAGGAAAGGCGGTCGCGGTTGTCAAATAAGTCGCTCCTTCTCGGCGATCGCGCGGTAGTCCTCGACGATCTCGGCCATTAAAGCGAGTTCGCGCGCGGCTTGCTCGTCCGTCATGCGGTCTATTGAGACCCATCGAGGATAAACGCGCTCGCGCATTCGCAATTCACGCTGAGCACACGACTTTTTTTCTTCTGCGGTGAATGTCATCCCACCGCCCTCGCCTCGTCGGCTTCCTTGCGCAGCCGGTCAAGGTACGGCGAGAGCATGTCGTGATGCTCCTTATTCAATCTCGCAATCCAATATTTGAGCTTTATCGGGCCTTCCCTTGCCTTCTCGCGCCCGTCTTCTATGAGTCGTTTTAGCCCGAGCACAGTGTCTTCCGGCGGCCATGGGGCGTCTTCTGCGGCGCTTGCAACCTTCGGCTCCTCAGCCTTCGCGCCGGCAAGCGCCCCTTCCACAAATTCGTTTTCCTCTTTGCTTAGGACCTCGCCTGTTTCCGGATCATGCGGCGGGTCTTTCGTTGCGTAGTGGGCCGACTTCTCCGCGACCGCGTCGAGCTTCTCGTTGAGCGTTGCTCGTGGAGCAGCGGCTGGTCTTGATGGTTCAACACCTAGCGTCTTTCCCTCCATTTCATCAGCGATATGATCATTGCCAATTTCTTCCGGGAAGGCGGCGCGTAGCGCGGCTGCTTCGGCGCATTTGTCGAGTTGGCCGAATGGCCTCTTTCGCCACATCGAATTCGGCGTCGGATCGTCCTTCTTCGTCGTTGCGTAGCTTTCCACCCAATAGACACGGGGCCCTGGGAATGGGTATTTTTGTCCATCAAGCACCCGGTAAGCGGTTATTTGGCACCACTCAGGAAACTCGATTACAGCGTTGCCAATTTGCTTTGTTACGGTCGGGCCAAATTCTGCGTTATCCCGTCCCGCATATTGACGAGTACGAAAGGCGGTTGTCCGAAGTTCCCCGATACCAGGCCAAACCGTTTCAACCATACGGCCGAGCGCGGCGTTCCACATCGGCACGATATGCACTACGCGCTTGAACGGATCGAGCTTGCGTGCGCGGCAATAGCTCAGCGCCAAAATGATGCTTTCCGGCTCCTTCGCGAGTGGAAAAATTGCATCGATTAGGGCTCGCCATTCAGCTTGCCCGACGCCGAAACGCTCTTCAAGCGCCGGATGGTATGGAAGGCGGGCCGGGGCAAGCGTGGCGGCTTTGGAATGCGTTGACGTTACGGTCGTTTGCTTAGCTTCTGTCATGTTGGCCGATTATCTCCTTTATGTGAAAATACACGCGACGGCAGGCGACGACATCGGCCATCGCATCGTGCGCGTCATCGAGGTCTTCGTTGAAGAAATGACGCACGCACTCAGAAAGTTTTGGGGGCTTCGGTTTGTCGAATCCGGCGGCCAGCATGCGCTCTGTGGGAGGGAGATCGAGAATCTTGGACGCCGCCAACATGGTGCAAAACAACGGCTTGCGCAGCGGCCAAATTTTGTTGTAGCGACGGGCGATCGCCACCTCCACGATGCCCTTATCAAACGCGATGTTGTGAGCGCAGAGCAGGTCCGCCGCCTGATAAAAACGCGCAAAGATCGTGATAGCGTCGTTGGCTGATACGCCAAATTTGGTAGCTATTTCGTTCGTGATCCCATGCACGTTTGATGCAGCCCCTGGAATGTTGACGTCGACATTTGAGCTGAGGTTTGGATCGATGATCAGCGAAAATCCAGCAACAACTCGGCCGCTATCATTGCATAGCTGCGCCGCTAATTGGACGAGGTATGGCTGCGAAGGGTCGTCGACCGAAAGGCTGCTTGTGAAAAGCCCGGTCGTTTCGGTATCGAAGAACAGGATCACCTTTCGCCCTCGTCGTTACTTTTTTCTTCTTGAAGGGTCAATATTTGCATTTCGAGCGCCGCGATCACTTCATCGTAAGGAATTGACTTGTAGTCATCGACCAAATCGGCCAGCGCCTCGTCAAAAGTTTGCACGTGTTTCATCGGAAGTCCGCCTTTACGTCCTCAAAAATTCGTACGCCAGGCATGCTGCGCAAACCCATTTTGATGGCCATGCGGAGAGCTGCCTCGATAGCATCTCGCTTGAGGTATGGCCGAAGCACGTCGAGAGGGATCGCGCCTAAGTCGATTATCTCGAAGGCCCATGCTTCCTTTGACGTCGCGAGCCCCCCGGCATCGAGGCGTTGACGTGTGAGGTCCGCGGCTGACGCGGCGGCCGTGGCCTCGGCCTGTTCGGCGGCGAACCCCGCGGCTTCCGCCTTCGCGAGATGTTGCTCAGAATTCCTATCGCGATTTGCGACCTTCGCCTCTTCGGCGCGCCTGAGCCGATCTGATTCTTCAAGTCGAGCCCGCCTGGCTTCTTCGCCGGCCTTACGGCGAGCTTCGGCAGCCACGGCGCGCTGGTGGTCGTCAGCAATTTTCTGGAACACCTGGACGATGCGGAAGACGCGGTCCGTCATTACTTTGAAGAAGGAATCGACCTCGCGGCCGCCGACGAGGAACGGTTCTTTTTCGGCGACGCGCACGGCTTCAAGATGCTTCCCGACGGCGCGCGCGGCCATGATAAGCGACCCTATCGCGTTAAGGTCTCCAGAGCTTTTGATGGTACGCGGCGCGACGTCGGCGCACGCTGCAAGGCCTGAAACCTCGTCACAAAGCTTCGCGTGGTCTAAGGCCAGCCGCTCAAAAATTGTCTTGGGCGGCCTGTTGTGACCGATCGTCGCCGTTGCTTCGCCAATATGCGGCACGTGGCTCTCCTTTGATCATAACTGTTCTGAAACTTGTCGGCGCGACTGTGAATCCGGCGCGACGAACTGCCTTAGCTTCGACGACCAGGCCGTCGGCGAGTCGGCCGTGTGTGGCATTACCGAGAATGTGAATGAGCTCGGCGTCGAGAATCTTCCGTTCCTTCTCGGCAGCGTTTCCTGCCGCCTCAATCCTTTTCAACCCCTCTCGTGCTGCGATGATTTTCGCCGCCCGCTCATTGCCGGACAGGTCAACCTCGCCGCCGTCATCATTTGCATAAATGCTCTTGATAACGTCGACGTCGCGCAGGTAATCCGGCGGATAAGGATCGTGGTCGAGGATGCGGCGCCAGAAATCCGCGATGAGCTCGCGTGCCCGGTTCATTATTTTTGAATTTAGATCGATCTCGAAGAGATAAAAATCGACATTGAACCCGACAATAAGCGCGCCGGCGCATGCCCAACTGCATCCGGACATAACAGCGTCGCCGATCGCCTGAATTGCAACCGAAAGCGGCGGCTCGAATCCGTCTTCAAGTTTCCAGTCGCGATTGAACACCGCTTCAATCATATTCTTGATTTGAAGCGCGCCGCGGCCATTGCGGTCCGGCCGTTGAAGAAAGGCGTCCGGCGTACATGACATGCGTGCTTCCCGGTCGACAAAAAAATCGCCTCCTGGAATTTGATTTGGCACAACGGTCCATGCCGGGCGCAGCATCCTCGTTAGCTCGAACGCTTTTGACTCGACAAAATTACCACGCTCGACCGGGGGAAGGTGGATCGAGTTCTCGCGAATTTCCGTCCTTGCGAATTGTTTTTGATAGGTGCCTGACTTGATTGCAAAGAGCTCGAACGGCGTCAGGTGATCGTGCACACCGAACAGGGCAGGGACCTCGGAAAATCCCACAGTGCCCTTGCGTAGGGCAAGCCATTCATCACGAGAGCGAGGGCGAATGGTTTCAATCATTTGACGTGGCATTAAGCGGTTTTTGCCCATAAAGCAAGCCCATTTGCCCATTTTTTTAGCGAAAAAATAAATTTTGCGGATTATCCCCAATCGCCAAAAAAAAGCGTTATGTCACCCGAATAGGCTACATGAGGGACTAGGGCAGTGTTCCAGATTATTATCGAAAGAATTGGTGAAATCCGTATTTTATTAATGTTTGGGCCATTCCCGCCGCCATGGGCGCCGCTCAGTGAAAGACTTGCGCTGGAGCTCACTTTTCTTCAATCCTTATTAGAACGAGAGACGCAAGGCTCCTCGCCTGATCAGGGGTGCATCCGGCCAAGCGCAGGGCATCCTCCATCGTTGATCGCAGGGAATTGCGGCTAATGGTTATGGTGGGTTCGCTGGGCGCGTCGACGGAAAGTGGGGAGCCGCGATTATCCCAGACAAATTCAAACGAAAGGCCGTTCGCGACACAAATCAGCTCAAGATTTTCTTTCGTTCCTCTTCCGCGCTCAATTAGATCGCGCACATAGGTCGCGCCCAGCAATGGATTCCCGGTATCGTCCCGCGGGGCAAGCGAAGCCTTACGCATATTAAGCCCCTTCGCCTCAAGCGCGACCCCGAGCCTTTGCCTTTGCTTTTCATCCATAATTGTTAAATCTTGCCCATGTTCATTCTTTTCGCAAATTGTTTAAATTCGCAACAGCCCACTTGCGTTATGGGAAAATGCCTTTTATTCTGGGCAAATGCTTACAGGCCCGACCCTTCTGGCTGAAATTGAGAGCTTCTTGGTGGAGCACCAGCTCTATTCCGAATCGTATTTCGGAATCCTTGCTGTTCATGACGGGAAACTTGTCGCGCGCCTTCGCGCCGGTCGAACGGTGACACTCGAAACGGCCGTGCAAATCATGGATTTCATCAGGGAAGAAAAACGAGCCCCCGGGATTCATGCGCGCCGCGCAAGTCTCGCGCGGGTTGAAAAACGCGAGTCTGCATCGTGACGGGCCCGTTCTGTCAATTCGTTGATGACTGCAAAGCGCGACGTGGCGTGCATTGCCGGCACTGCAACGGCACTGAACTAATGCGGGCGATCAACGCTGATCCCGCATTCCGGGCGCTCTCTGCCATTCGCGGCACCGCGCAGTTGCGAAAGTTCAAAGCAACCCCTGCGGCGGCAATGGCAAGCGCAAAAGGGTCAATCAACGGAACCAAGAAGTTGATGCGCTGTATCGGGGTTCCACCCGGTGGTGAGAACATTTATCGGCTTGCACGCAAAAACCACTTCTCGCGAGAAGAGGCTGTTGCAATCGCGCAGCGGGAAGTCGCTCGGCAAAGAGTTTCTGGAACCCCTCGCGCGATTTAGCCTCTTGGCGCGAGGAAGGGTAGGGCGTGTAGCCCGACGGCTATGCGCTCCGGCGGCGTGACTCTTCCTCCCTCGATTCACGCCGCCGTTTTTCTGAAGGGGGTTAAGGAAAACGCAAATGGGACTTCCGCGCGGAAGCAAGAACAAATCCAAGGAAAATGGCGACGGTCTCCGGAATACAGTAAGTGGGCCGGAGCTTCGCGACTACATTCTTCGCATCGAGCAATGCAATGCGGAGCAAAAGGAAATCTCGGCTGACCGTCAACAGATTTTCGCAGAGCTTAAACAGGCGGGATACAACCGCGATACGGTGCGCTCGCTTGTTCGCGAACGCAAGATGACGCGAGAAGAGCGCGAAATAGCCAAGTCGCTAATGGATCAATACGCCTCCGCGCTTGGCGACTTTATCGAGACGCCGCTTGGGCGGGCCGGGGCGCCTCATGCGCAAGAGGCGCACGCAGGATGAGTGCGCGGAGGGCGGGGGAAGCCCGCCGGCCGGGGCCTTCCGCGTGACTGATGCCGCCAAGAAATCTGACGAGGAATTGGTACGCCTTCTTCGTGAGGCGGCGGCGCACTGGTTCAACAATGCTCAGTTGTTGCTTCTTGAAGAACTGATCAGGCGGGCGCGTCTTGGCCGCTTTGGCACGCGGGGATGAATATGACAGCTGTCCTACCACCTCTTCTAGCGGCCATGGCCGGCGGCAAGCCGCGTGCGCGGCGCGAGCGTATTCGTGGTGAACTTACGGAAGAGCAAATGCTCAGTCTTCATTACGACCCGCTTACGGGGCGGATTGCGCGAACCATTGTGGTGGATGAATGTATCCGTCGCGACGGCTACCGTCTCGTTAGCGTTGATGGTCAACAATATTCTGCGCACCGGCTCGCGTGGCGTTTAATGCGTGGCCAATGGCCGTCTATGCAGGTTGACCATGCGAATATGGACCGCGCCGACAATCGTTGGGGCAACCTTCGTGAGGCAACGAAAGCAGAAAACCAAGCGAATGTGCCGCGGCGGCGCACAAACAAATCTGGGCTTAAGGGCGTTAGCTGGCATAAGCAAATTCGTAAATGGGTCGGTTATCTTCAAGTCAGTGGGAAAAATCGCAACCTTGGGACGTTCAATTGCCCGGCTGCAGCGCATTTTGCTTATGTCGTTGCCGCGGAAAAAGCCTTTGGTGAATTTGCGAGGGGGTCGTGAGTTCCATGCCTCCACTTCTAGCGCTAGCTCATGGATGCAAAGTGCGGCCACGGCGCGTGCGCGTCCCTGTACCGAAAGAAATTTCGTTACATGTTCACGTGGCAAATCTCCTTAACGACCACATGCTCCCTACTTGGGAATTTACCCACATTAACCGCACCGCTAAGGACGCGCGGCAGGGGAAGATTTTCAAGACGATGGGGGTCAACCCGAACTGGCCAGACTTTCTTCTGATCGCTCCGGACAACACAGCGCGGTGCTTGGAATTGAAACGGGCCGGAAAGGACCTTTCGGACGGCCAGAAAGAGTTCCGCGCGCGGTGCATCAAACGCGGGACGCCGTATGTGTTCGCATGGACGATTGACCAAGTCCTTATAGCTTTTGACGACTGGGGCTGCGTCCGTACAGAGCTCCCGTCGAGCTTGAAGAGGAGCGACGCAAATGGACGCCCTTACCCCTCGGGAAATTGAAACGCTGGAATGGGTTGCCAGCGGCAAGACTGATTTAGAAATCGGAAAGATAATGGGCCTTTCAGAGCATACTATCGACATGCGTATGCGTGTGATCCGTGAAAAACTTGGTGCGTGCACGCGAGCGCAAGCCGTGGCCGTGGCCTTTCGCCGCAAGCTCGTTGAGTAAGCGCATGGCTTGGAGCGCGCATCGTGACCTGCCCCCTATGCGTTTTTCAAAGCGTGACCCGCGCAATCTTATTGCTGCCAATAGGCGACTTAGGCAACTCAGGATCGCTGAGCAAGAACCGGTTACTGCACCTGAAAAGTTGCCGAGTTGGGGGTGGTTCAATCCAAGGCGCGCGACGATGAAGCGGGGCGAGAAATTTAAAGAACACGGGCCAAACCCATCGAAGCCGAAAATATTCGATCTTGGGGTTCTTCCCTGGGGCAGCGCTAATCTTACGCCGACGGCGATTGCCGTCATAGGGGTTCGCGGATGCCGGTTCCCGATAGGGGACGTCCGCACGGATCAATTCCATTTTTGCAACGCGAAGCGCGAGCCGGGGAAAGCATATTGCCCGGCGCATGAAGCGGCGTGCCACCAATGTAAAATGAAGCGCACCACCTCATGAACGAAATCGCATTTAACAAAAATAATAAGTTCGACATCCAACTCAGCCAAGCATTGCTCGACGAGCGCCGGCTTGGAGATATTTTTGTAAATCGCAAGATTGAGAATCTCGTCAGGATCGAGCTGAAAAGCGAAAGCTATCAATGGGAGCAAACCGGTAATATTTGCATTGAATATAGGTGCGATGGGAAACGGTCTGGCCTCTCGGTCACGGAGGCGGATTATTGGTGCCACGAGCTGAAACGCGATGGCAAAACGCTTCTTTATTTGATGTTCCCAGACGAGCGGCTCAAGGAGCTGTGCCGTGATGCAATCAAGGCTGGCCGGGCCCGGTCTGGGGCGGGCGACGGCGGCCGATTCGATGTTGCGTTGATCAAACTCAAGGATCTTTTGAGATGAAGGGCACTGTGGAGTATTTGCGGAACGCAGCTCGCCTCGGCCTTCTTGATGAAGAACAACTGACTGAGTTGGCCCCGCTGCTTAAAGGGGTTGAATGTCAACCGCGGGTTGTAACGCGCTATGACAGAGCGCGGGCCGCATTAGCTGAGGCGCATCGCATCGATGATGTGAAGTCCATTATAGATAAGGCTGCGGCTATGCAAGAATATGCGCGTCGCGCCAAAGATAGCCAAATGATTGAGCATGCGACTTACATTCGGCTGCATGCCGAGCGTAAGGCTGGATTGCTTTTAAAGGAAATGGCCGAGCGCCGGGAGCGCGTTAAGGGTGGGGACCCAAAATCGCGCCCAGCTACTTTGGCTAAACTAGATGATCTCGGCGTTTCAAACTCTCAATCAAGCCGCTGGCAAAAACTTGGAGAACTCGACGATGAGGCGTTTGAGGCGAGAGCCGCGAGCGCAAAACGCCAGGCCATCTCGTCTATCGAGGAGACGGCCAAGGAACGCGCTGCAGGAAAAATGGAGGCGCGTACGGTTCGTGAGCAAACCCTTGGTGCTAAACAAACGGCGCTGCCTGATAAGCAATACGGCGTAATTTACTGCGACCCCCCGTGGCGGTTTGAACCGTGGTCACGTGAAACGGGGATGGGTCGGTCGGCCGACAACCACTATCCGACGCTTGCCATAGGGGAAATGCTCACACTCCCCATCGCGGCCAATGATTGCATTCTTTTCATGTGGGCTACCGTCCCTATGCTGACTCAAGCGCTTCAGCTGATGGAGGGATGGGGCTTCGGTTATCGCTCACATTGCGTATGGGCAAAAGACAAGATCGGGACAGGCTATTGGTTCCGCAACAAGCATGAGCTTTTATTGGTCGGCGTACGCGGAAATATCCCGGCGCCGGCGATGGGAACGCAGTGGCATTCGTTGATTGAGGCCCCTGTCGGTAAGCACTCCGCGAAGCCTGAAAAGTTCCTTGAAATGATCGAGGCGTATTTCCCGACGCTCCCGAAAATTGAGTTATTCCGCCGCGGGCCGCCCCGCTGTGGTTGGGATGCGTGGGGAAATGAAGCGGAGGCGGCTGAATGACTGATTTGCACACACAAGATCGTAAGCCGGCAGGCCGGCCGAAGGGGCCTCATACCAAGAGGTTCACGGTGTCGTTCACGCCGAAAGCGTACCTTCTGTTTGTTAAGGTCGCGGGCACATGAGTGATGTCGCTCGCCCGTTTTGTCGTCACAAAAACGCTTGTCGCGCGAAGGGCGCCGGACATTGCCAGTCGTGCCACGGTCATTTGCGGATTGGAAAGTGGATGTCGAAACGAGGGGCAAAAGGGGCGGAGGTGAAACGCGCAAAGAAGGTTCCAATTACACTCGCAGGACGGGTGGCTGATGATTGACGCGGACCAAATTGACGAGGCGAAGAGAGTTGATCTCGCCACTATTGTCCGGGAGCGCGGCATAAGGCTCGCCGGCCGATCGTCGGAAATGTGCGGGCCGTGCCCGGCATGTGGCGGCAACGATCGCTTTTCGGTCAATCTCAAAAAGCAGGTTTTCAACTGCCGCGGATGCGGCGCGAAGGGCGCGGGCTCGATCGACCTCGTCATGTTTTTGGATGGGTGCGATTTTAGTCTCGCGGTCGAAACATTGACCGGAGTGCAACCAAATCCGAAAAGCCGTGTTGTTTGCCAACCAGCAATACCTGCGCAACAAAAGCCGCCCTCCCGCGTGATCGGCGCCGGGACCTTTATGCGGTCCTATGTTCCAATTTCCTACACGCTCGGCGGTATCCCGCCACAAAAGGATAAAGACAACCGCGACATTGCGCGATGGCTGTGGAGCCAGCGACAGCCCCCCGTTGAGGGGTGCCCGGTTGACCTCTACCTTCGTGGTGCTCGCGCTTACAACGGTGTGATCCCAGCAACCCTTGGATATCTCCCGGCGAACGGCAAGCATCCGCCGGCCATGATCGCCGCGTTTGGCTTTGCGGACGAGCCCGAGCCGGGGCTTCTTGCCCCGTCAGCCGACGTCGCTGGCGTTCACATAACGAGGTTGACACCGGAGGGCCGCAAGGCGTCGGTCGAGCCGGTCAAAATCATGCTCGGCGAATGTGCAGGTAAGCCGATTGTGTTGGCGCCCGCCAATGACTTACACGCGATTTACCTTACCGAGGGCATCGAGAGTGGGCTGAGTATTTTCGAAGAATGCTGCGTTGGTGTTTGGGCGGCTGGTTCGGCCGGGAATATGCCTGCGATCGCCGCGGCGCTCCCGCCGTATGTCAAGTATGTCCGCATTATTGCCCACCATGACAAGCCGACGCCCGCCCACCCGAAAGACGGCGGCGCCGGGTTTGCTTTTGCGCATCAAGCTGCGCGCATCTGTGAGTTGAAGAAAATAGAGGTTGAAGTTCACTCTGTTGGATAATTGTTCGTGGCTAAAGAGCAAGACGAAAATGACATCGTCGTCAGGCAAGGTCGCGGGGCTTTGCGAAGACGTATGGATACCTCTGTCGCGATCAAAGAACCGGAGAAAGTTTTAAACGGCCACGATGCAACAGCTCTCGTTAATGTGTCGGACGCAGATAGGGCGCTGGCCGTTTATCGCTCCCGGGCATTCAATCCGGCGAATTGGGAAGGCAAGCGAGCCCCACCAAGTAAATGGATAATTCAAGATTATATACCTGATCTCACCGTAACGTTGCTTTATGCTGATGGCGGGACTGGCAAAAGTTACTTGAAATTGCAACTCGCCGTTGCTAGGGCGACCGGGCGCGAGTGGATCGGGCTCATGCCGGAGCCCGGGCGCACCCTTGTCGTGTCGACGGAAGACGACCTTGACGAGATTTGGCGCCGGATTGAAGGGATGCTTGAATCCGAGGGCGGCCCATTCGCAGGCGCCCGCATGGCGGACCTTGGCGACATCCGCCTGGTCGATCTTGTCGGTGAGCAAGCCGTGCTTGGCTTGCTTATGCGTGGGATTGTCGAGCCGACTGCAATGTATCTCGCGCTTGATGCTTATGTTGGGGAATTCGAGCCCGGGCTTGTGTGTCTCGACGTGCTGGCTGATCTTTTTGCCGGCGAGGAAATCATGCGGACGCAGGTCACGCAGTTCATAGGCCTTCTCAAAAGGCTTTGCCGTAACCATAATTGCGCTGTGCTTTTGCTTGCACACCCATCGGTTACCGGAATGGGCTCCGGCAGTGGCACAAGCGGGTCGACGGCGTGGCACAATGCCGCGCGGTCGCGGTTGTATTTTCAGAGGGTCGTAAACGAGGAAGGGTCTGAACCCAACAGGCATTTACGGACCTTCGAGGGCAAGAAGTCGAACTACTCCGAGCGCGGCGGCCGGTTCGATGTCGAGTGGCGGAATGGTATGTTTTGTCGAATTCGAGATGGCTTGCAATTGTCTGTAACAAAAGAAGCTATCGAGCAAAGGTTCTTGGCCATGCTTAAAGCAAGAAATGAACAAGAACGTCCGGTGAGTGATAAGATAGGGGCTAATTACGCGCCAACAGTGTTTTCTCGCGAACCAGATATGATAGCGGCAGGAATAACCATGAAACGTCTTGAAGAAGCAATGGAACGCTTATTTAAATTTGGGAGGATAGTAGTTGATCTTATTGGTCCACCATCTAGGCAAACGCGGTCCATTAAAGAAGCAATAATGGACGAGTTATTTGACATGGAAGCTTCTGATTAAAGTAAGCCTTCAGGCCATTCAGACCGGATAGATTGGTATGAACAAGTATATTCAGACCGGATAGATTGGTATGAAGCTGAGCTATAAATGGCTGTATACTATGGCTAGCGAGGCGTTGCTGGAACTGGACATAAAAATAGGGGCTTCAAACCCCTTCATACCGGCCTTCATGCCACCCGGTCCTCCGGGTTGCGCTCGCTAGCGCCCGAAGCGACGCGAGTCGCATAAACTCCCGGGGGCACGAAGTCAAGCACGAGCGTGTCGGTGTGGAAGCTGTTGATAGGGAATAGTGGGGATAACTTTTGGAAGTGCAATGAAATCAACGTCTGGCAAAATTATCACATGAACATGTTCGCATGAACACGCGGATGGACCCTGCCGCGGTCGCCGACGAAGCGCGTGCCGAGCCACTTGATAGCGTTTGGCTGCCTATATCCGGCGGGTTCAACCCAACTTTCTCGGGCCAGTGCCGGCCGGACGTTGGCCCTGGGCGCCGGCGGCGGGTGGAGGGGCGCCTTTTGTGGATGGGGCGCCCAAAGCGCCTTTCTAGGGTTATCGTTGAGTGGAGGCGTAATGGGTGAACCCGACGAACGCTTTGCCAGCTTCAAGCGCATGGTACGCGAGGCCTTGCTGGTCTATTCACGTATGCCGGACGTTGACGCGCGCTTTCGCACCGGATTGCGCGCTAAATGGGGGTTTTCCGTCGTCTATGAGGAAATGGATTATGGCGTCAGGTATGACCCGCCATGGCTCAAGCATGTCGCTTCGCCGCAGGAAATTACCGAGATGGAGGCGGTCATGGGGTGGATGGCGTGGCTGCGGCGCCAACCGGGGCAAGGCGAGCCCGCAATCCGGCGGATAATCGGGTGGGCAATGGGGACGCCAATTTCTACCCTTGCTTGGCGCGAGCATAGGTGCGAGCGCACGATCGAAAACAGGATAGACCGTAGTCTAGCGCTGATTTTCTGCGAGTTTCTTGCCGTAATCGTAATGGTGGACGTTGTTGACGAGCCGCCTAAGCGCCGCGAGCACATCAGAGGCTTCGGGGAAAGGGCGGTAATGGCGGGCGCGCCGGAAACCATAGAACCAGGGAAAATTTGGATCGACGGAATTGGGTTCATGTTTCATGGGGAGAAGTTCGACCCGGAGGGAGACGCCTTAAAGGCAATAGAACGACGGAAAAGGTGATAAATGGGAGATGAAGAAATCGTGTTCCCAATTGACGAGCAAGAATACGCAAGGCTCGCGAGCAAAGAGCTTGGGAGAAATGGAATGACAGCTATATATGCAATATGTCCAAAGGAACGAAGTCCTACAAAAATTGGTATAGCTCAGTCACTTCATACAAGATTACGTGCAATACAAGTCTCTACATGGCATGAGCTTTATTTATATTATGCGGTTTGGTTACCTGATAAAGAAATGGCGCTGCGAATAGAGACCGGTGTTCATTTACGATTGAAGGCTGAGAAAATAATTGGCGAGTGGTTTAGGGTGAACCCGACTATAGTGAAGCGTTTGATTTTCGACGAGGCGGCCAGGGTTTATGGAGGTGTTAAATTGGTAGAGCACACATCAATGATCGAGAGGTTAAGGTTTGGCTATTTGAAAAATAACCATTTGACATTTTCAAAGAATCGTTAAAAAGAAGGGCATCATATGCGATCAATGGACTTTTGCGCATTGCACCAACTTGGGGGTGTCCGATGTGGCTTTAGGTGCGCCATCAGGCTTGATGGCAAGGAGGCCTGGCGAGTGCCGTGAAAAGACGGGGGGTGATGGGTGTCCCGCGCTCCAAACGAGAGACACCCACGCCTCGACCAGTGACAGTTGCGAAGCTCGTCTTGAATGGGCAACCGGGAACTTAGTAAGAACCTGCTCTATAACGGCGTTTGACGAGGTTGCCAATCAACTGAATGTGCTTTTTGAGCATAATCATAGCCGGAACACTAATTTCCGGCCGTTTGTCCAAATTTCCCCTTAGCTTTATGCGCCAGGCGGCTCAAATTTGCACCGCATATTACGACCGAACTGAGCCAAGGCTAAGGGGAATCCTCTTCGCTCTTCGTACGCCGCCCGAGTATCCAATCGACCCACTCCGGGCTGACGCGTAACGTCACCATAAAATTCAACCACATGCCGATTGCCGGCGGCGGTCCTTCGGTTGCCCAGCGCTCGCCGGTGGCGGGCCCGGCCTCGAAGAAGCGCGCGGCACGGCGCTGGCTCATGCCGAGCTTGGCGATCGCTGCGCGGTATTCGGTGGCGTTCATGAGAGCATTTTCCATACAAGGCGCTCAAACAGCATGCCGAGGCCGCAGCTTGTAAACCCGATGATGGTCCCGAGAAAAAACGCCTTTTTGGCGATACGGTATTCGTCGGCGTTCATTTAATTTCAATCTGAATTTCTGGCGCTTCGTGACGCGGCTCGAAAGCCGCGCTCCGAAGGGTCGTTACTCGGCCGCTTCCGAGCCTTGTACAGCGGTCGCGCACTCGTCGAGGTATTCTTGGCGCAGCGCGGCAGCCTTGACCTGGAACTGGTGTTCCAGCTCGCGGAACCGTTCGCTGAATCGGTAGGCCGCGGCGTTGAGCGCTGAGACTTTATCCGAGTCGTCGATCCGGCCGGTAACCTCTATGGAGGGAAGCCTGAAGGGGCTTTGTTTGGTTTGGACTTGTATAACTTTTGCCATGTGTTTCTCCTGCGCTTTCCGCGCTCGGGGTTAAGTGAAGCGTCGCGGGCTTATGCATATCCGCGCATTCGCAGTCTTTCCTAGGATAGCCGACACCGCTCCTTTTCTGGCGCTTCGCTCTGCGGCTCGAAGGCCGCAGGCCGAAGGGTCAGGTTGTCGCCGCCGTAGACTTGTAGCTGCCCGCACGTTTCGCATCTATACCGGCGTGCGTCAGGCTCGCATCCATCCTGTTCGGCTCCGCATGCGCGGCAAAAGCAGACGTTGCCTTTCGTCGCGATCGCATTTTCGATTTGGGCCATGTTGAATTTATGGGCGATAATTTTGCCAGTCTTTGGATTGTAACGACTTGCTATTGTCGTCTCCTTCGCTTTCCACGATCGGGTTGGTTGAGTTCCAAAAACCCCTCCAGGATGGGGAGGGGCTTGAGGCCTAACTGGTAGGGTTGTGCTTGGCGGGTTCCAATTTCCCGGCGGCTTGTTTGGAGCGGCTATCCTCGCTACTTGCTACCATCTGTATCTAATATAGGCCAATTGGCCTAGAAGTCAACTCTATTCTATTTCGTTTCGGGAATATATTTATGCCGGTCGAGGTAAGCGTCGACGTTTCCCAGATCGTCAACGCGGCTTTGCAACTTGATACCGTTGGAAGGCGGGTTCGCAAGGCGATTCTTGCCGCGATGAACCGTGCCGGCGACCAAGGCTTTACCGTCGTGAAGCGCACACTCGCCGCGCAAACCGGTATCAAGCAGAGCGACCTCGTCGACGGTGTGAGCGGCATTCGCAAGGTGATCGCTACACCGAGCAGGTTTGAATATGACGTTGTCGCCAAGAGCAGCACGACACCCCTGTCGTATTTCCATCCAACCCAGTCAGCACCAGGCGTTACGGCAGCACCATGGGGACAGCGCAGGATGTTCAGCGGGACGTTTCTCGCCACCATGGCGAGTGGACATGTTGGAGTGTGGGCGCATGAAGCTGGGCCCGCAAAGTACGTGCGACGCATTAGCCCAACCAGCGGGCGCGCCTATTACAGTCAGGCGAACATTCGCCAGTTGTGGGGGCCGAGCATAGCGAAGGAGCTCGTCAAAGAGCCGACGCCGATAGCGTTTAAAGATAAAGTTGGGGAAGTCTTTACGCCGCGCTTGACACACGAACTCGAACGCATGCTCAAGTCGATCGACGCGAGGACGCATATGGCGTCAGGCCAATTGGCGGTAAGCGAGAGCATATGAGGTATGTAACTCGAAGAGCTTCATCTAGTCGGCGCGCTTCGTCTAGTCGGGTAGTGCGAACGCTCTATGGAATGTGGACTCGTTAGGCTTCAAAGCATGAATTCAATATGGGTGCTGTGGTATGGCCGTGGCAGGTTTGCTGGCTTGCCTAAATATCCAACTAATAAGCAATTCCCTAAAGGCATGCTGTGAGTGAGCTAGCGTGAAGCCAAGTAGGCGAATCGATCCGTCGCTTGTCCGCAGCATATTCACCTATGCGCCAACCACTGGCATCATGAAGTGGCGACGCGCTCGTGGCAATAGCGTGTATGCCTATGACGTCGCTGGCTGCATGAAGGATGGGTACTGGCAAATCAAGATTGGCGAGCGGTTTTGGAAGCGCGGGCGTCTTGCATGGGCGCACTATTACGGCAAGAACCCGCCTCGTGAGATCGACTACAAAGATCGGGTTAAGACCAACGACCGCATTAGTAACCTTCGTAAGGGCACGCGGGCCGGACAGCCGGTAAACGCAGTCTATCGTAAGAAGGTTTACTTCGACATGCCACGTGGCGTGCGTCCTGTTAAGTGGGGGTATAGAGGCAAGGTAAGCTGCCAATATAGGCGTATCGAAAGAGATTTTCATACGCTTGAGCAAGCAAATGCTTGGGTGCAGAAGACCGGGAAGAAGGTCCATGGTAAGTGGTGGCCGACACTATGAGCCCCCATATAAGGATCGTACTTTTGCCTTGCCTTGCGCGGGCGGCGCCGCGCCCGATATATCTCGCAACTTATCTATTTCGTAGGGGGTTCGTTTCCCAAATGCCCGTTTGAAAATTAACGAGTAGAAACCATTGACCCATACATGCCACTGGCCAGGGT
>Ga0185299_10002740_pt1 | contig 25944 bp, 23 predicted proteins | sample PaiPotPPA55metaG_FD_128002 | JGI IMG/M metagenome (GOLD analysis project Ga0185299, IMG submission 128002) | Iron sulfur acid spring bacterial and archeal communities from Banff, Canada, to study Microbial Dark Matter (Phase II) - Paint Pots PPA... ...
ACCATGTCTTCCACCTTCATGATAGAAATGCCTTTCATGTCTTCAGAATTAAAGGCACCCAAGAGTTCGGTTTGTGTCGCCGGCGGTGCTAGCTCAAACACCTTCACTTTGGTGTTTTTCAGTTGCACACGAAGAGACTCGGTGAACGAATGGAGACCGGCCTTGGTGGCGCAATAAACCGGTGAAATGGGCAATGGAACAAATGCCAATCCCGATGAAACGTTCATGATTGCGGCCTCTGATTTTGTTTTCAAATGCGGCAAGAACTGTTTCACCATGCGAATCGGCCCGCTCAAATTGATTTCAATCTCTCGAGTGATGTCTTCGAGGCTTCCAGCTTTGTCGTGAACATTGATCTCACGCATGATGCCGGCGTTGTTGATCAAAATGTTGAGCTCGGGAAATTGTTTGGTGACCTGTTCGTAAAGAGTGGCGATCGCTTTCGGATCGGAAACGTCGCTTCGAAAGGTGTGAATGTTTGGAAAGGCCGCTTTCGCTCGGTCTATCTTAGATTGATCGCGGCCCGTGATAAGAATCGTGTTACCAAATGCCGTGAGTTGTTTGGTAAGTTCGTAACCGATGCCGCTGCCACCGCCGGTGATCAAAATCGTATTGCTCGTGAGTTTCATAATTAGATACCCCGGATAAAAGACGCCCAACTTCCGAGCACTTCGGACACTATTGAATGGATAGCCGGATAGTAGAAATCGCCGCGTAGTCCAGACCCGTAGACGGTTTCCCAGCCGACTTCGGCGAGCGGAGGGCCAGTCGCGAGCCGCTCGACCAGGTCGGGATTGGCGATGTAGGGTCGTCGAGCGCGACCTTTCCCTGTAGCTTCTTCATAGTGAATTGCCGATCTTCCCTGGTTGCTCGATGATTGCGTATCACAAGTTCCCGATCCAGTCTTTAAGCCTCTTTGCCTCCATCACCACCACCTCGCGGTCGTTGGTGCCGAGCGCAACAGCCGCCATGCCCTGAAAGGCAGAGAACAAATGGACCGCGAGTTCTCGTGAATCCTTTTCATGGCCAATGGCCCGGAACTGCTCCTCAAGCCAACGCATGGGCTCATTGAAGAGCGCCGCGGATCTCTTCGCGAGAGCGCCGCCCTCCTTATGCAACTCCGCGCACAGTCCGCCAAGAGCGCATCCTCCGCGCGCAAGTTGCTCCTGGTTCGCTTGGACGCTACCCACGAAAGCTAACAGCCGCTCCTTCGGAGAACGCAAGCGGTCCCACTCCGCCCGGTCTGCGCGAAACTCCTCGAGGCGCCGCGCCACCACGGCTTCGGCGAGTTCTTCCTTGGTTTTGAAGTAGTAGTAGACATTGCCTACCGGCACGCGAGCCGCCTTGGCGATGTCCGCCAGACTCGTCTCTCGGAAACCGCGCCCATACGCCAACTTCGTCGCAGTCTCAATCAGCCGCATTCGCTTGTCCGGTTGTGCCGTTCGCATATTCTCCGACTCGGAGTAGTTAGTTATTTAACTGACTCATACCATAAACCCGATGCACCCGTGTTGTCAACCCCGCGACACGCCAATTTTGGGCGCTGGTGGATGGTGGACCTATCCAAAAGGCGTGGGTTTGAATGTGAGTTACCCAGCTAAGAATTCTCCCGATGCGCGGAGTCCCCGAATTTTTCCCCATAGTCGCTTTTTTCGCGCTTCGTAAACTTGTGTTTTTCTGGGAGTTTTCAGCGATGCACGCGATTGCGATGGCCGTCTGTTAGCCTTCGGCGCGAACTTGTAGTCTAGTTTCGGTTGTCCCGCCACAAAGACGACTCTGGACTGCGCATGACCAAATGAGTGTCCATAAGAGTGGGTCGGAAAAGTTCGCGACCAAATCGCGGTCGGATGACGGACAAACCGGAATGAATTGTTCAAGTGAGAGACTTGCCCCAACAGAACGGCCGGTTTCCAATTCAACAAAACAAAGCGGAGTGCAAATTCGCACTCCGCCACAAATCAAGAAAGGATCGACTCAGGCTGCCGCCTTGCGACCCTTTGCCTTGATTGTTTTCTTACCTCGTTTCGCAACAAATTCCGCTGCCACGGCCTTTTGGAGTTTCTCAATATCCACGCGATAGCGTTTGGCGGCGTCCATGAGAACGTCGTCGCGGCTTGAGGTGGATCGTTGATAAGCCGAATCCAAGAGGCTGATTTCCAGAAGCAGTTTGCAGAGTTCGGCCTCGTCATATTTGCTGACTTGCTTGGCCAGAAGTTCCTGCGCCGACGCAGAGTCCTTCTTCGCCTCTACTTTGTGCCGCTTCGCCAGAGCCGGAACTTGGCTATAAGAGAGGTGGCTGATCAGGTAGTCGGCGACCGTGAGCAAGTCAGCTTTCTTCAATGGAGCCGATATGCGTTGGAGGATCGTAGCCAATATACGATGGCGAGTCGTAATCGCCAGTTTCTCTTTTTCGATGCGCTTCCGTTCCTCAGCCCGCTCTCGCTCGACTTGTTGTGGAGAGGGCGTGTTGGGGTGGTGGGTGCGGCAGGCCGGATCGGCACAGACCTTGACGACCTGTCCGCGCTTGCCTCCATCCATCACGATGGCCTCAGCCATCTTGTCGCATGGCTTCTGGTTTGCGGGGAGCTTCGTGCTTACGCCGTTTGCTTTCGGCTTCTTGATCTCCAACTCCACATACTGATTCCGTCCCAAGGGGGCGCCCTCGCGGGAATACCACGCCCCTGAAATCTGGATTAGCTGCGGCTTGGTTTCCAGAGTCTTTTTCACGGAAGCGTCGATCTTGGCTCGGAAACAGTCGGGCGAAGTGCAGGAATCCTTACGAACGTCGGGGAAGAGTAGCTTGTTGAATCCGGTTCGCTTCGGACAGTTGGCGCACGAACCTGCTTCGGGAACGAGTGTCTCATCCTGCTTGTCAAACGGCGCGGATGCCAGTTGTAGCAAGATATTCGATTCAATCCACGCGGCCAACTCCCGCACGGGAATCAGGACTTGGCTGTTGCCTTCACTTGTCCACAAGCCACGAAATGCAGCCGAGAACGCCTCCTGCTGTTGCGAAGCCGGGAGCTTGGCGATCAGTAAAGCGTGGCCGATGGTGATCTGGTCTTTCAGGAATGCCTCGGCCACGGGCGGTATGAGGTCAGCGAGTCTGATACGACCGTAGACGTATGCCTCGCTCTTGCCAGCACGTGAGGCGATGGTGGCGATAGTGTAGGTAGGCTCTCCGAGTTCCAAGAGGGACTTGAAGCCCAGAGCTTCCTCAAGCGGGTGAATGTCCTCGCGTTGCAGATTCTCAACGCACTGTACCTCGATTGCCTCCGCATCCGTCAGCTTGACTACGCGGACGGGAAGTCTTTCGAGTTCCGCCAGTTTCGCCGCTCTGAGGCGACGTGCCCCGGCAACAACTTCATACTTGCTTTCCTCCAGTTCGCGTACCAGAAGAGGGGCCAGAATCCCTTGCGTCTTGAAGCTGGCGGCCAGTTCTTCGAGGCTCTTTTCATCGAATCGCTTGCGCGGATTGGTCACTGACTCCGTAAGCGCGGTGATAGGAACGCTGCGATATTCATGGTTGTTGACTGCATTTTGCGTACTCGGCATGATCTTTTCTCCTCTCGTGTGTGTTTGGTCATGTGTTGGTGGACTCGGCGCACACGTCGGGCATGAAACCCAAACGGTGCAGGTGTTGGCGTGTTATGCGGCTGCCGCAAGTGCCGCTGGCTCGGGGGCGATGCCCCCGAGGATCACGGCAGCGGTTTGCTGGACAGCTTCCAAACTCTCACGCAGCAGATTGGCGTCTCCGTGCCAAAGCTGGATGTAGTCCTGAGATGCGGTTCCGTTCTGAAGTCCGACCGATTGACAAACAACAAAGGCCACGGCCTCGGCCTCTGTTTCGCGCACCTGCTTGGTCGTCAAGGTGCGTCGGTCGCCACGGTGGAGCATTTCGTGGGCGATCTCATGTACAAGCGTCGAAAATTCCTCAGCGGGCTGCATCCCAGATAGGAGCGTGATCTTTCCGCCATAGGAGAGACCCTTCGCGGGAGCAATTCTTTCGGAGAAGCTAAGCTCGACGCTTTGCGATTCCACGAACTTGAACAGACGTTCGCGGTATCCGCTCACGTCGCCATTGACTTCGGTCAGGGTTGGGAGTTCCTTGCCTTCGGTTTGGTTAACATCGAAAACGTAGACGGCCCGGAATCCGTACAGCGTCCGCTGACCCTCCGTTGTTGCGTCTTCACTCGGCTCGTCGGTCGCTACATCCTTCGTGCTTCGTCTTCCGACCATCGGGGCGAGAATGAAAATTCCTTTTTCTCCCCGTTTAACGAAGCGGCCAAGCGAGTTCCATGTCCGAAGTCCGGCAACGTTGGTAGCGTCGGGCTTCTGGCGTGCGATGAGCATGATGTTGCCGAAGCTGTAGGTGTGAAACTTCGCCATTGCTCCGAGGTATGTGGTGAGGACTTCACTGTGACCGGACTCCAATGCTGCGACGAGGAAATCCACGGCCTCTTTGGTTCGTGTGTTGACTTCTTCTAATTTCATGTTTTTTCCCTTTCTGCCGTTTCTGGCTTGTTTCTTTCTTCACTTGAGCGGCAGCGGGAAGAAACAAGGCGGAACGGTGAAAGGGACAGAACGGAGGCCGAAGGAGGGTGGCAGGGCGTGAGTGAAAGCGCGGTGAGTGCCAAACGGGATTGGGGTTAGTTTGGCGCGAAACCGGCGCAGTCCGAAACGCCCTCCGAGCCGCGGCCAAGCGGCGTCCACGCGGAAGAGGCGAAGTGGGATAGGAGAGGCGAAGCTACCTAGAAGGTGTTCCTCTGTGATCGTTACTTCAATGTGTTCGTGTCGTGTGAGGAATATGCGTACAGAGTGAGGGAAGGGTTGAACATGTATCGCAATGGCTGAGTTCGATATCGCTTTTGTGACAGGCCGCTTTTTTGCGTAGGCGATAATTCTCGACAACCTTGCAATGCGGCTGGGCTTATAGTCACGGGACGGGCAGTGCGGTCGGCTCTGGCGGGAAAATGTTGGCTGGGCGTGTGCTTGGCGGATGTCACGGGTCGGGAAAGCGTCGAGGTGAGACTGAGGGGCGAAAAGAAGAAGGTTGGAGCCGGATACTATGTGAATATTCCTGACCTGGCGACTCGGAATAAAAAGCTATCAGAGCTCCTTCGTGATCTTCGTGTTCGAATTGAATCCCCAGCGGCAACGTTGATTCGGCAGCCGCAAGAAATTGCGGCGCTCCAATAAACCGGATTATCACGTGCTGTCGGGCCCACGAAGGGCGACGGGATGCCGCCATTAAATTGTTACTCTGCCCTTGGTAGGAAAAATGTCGGGTTTACCCCAAGATCACGACTTGAATCGCCGAAGTTCATCCAGAGCATGGATTTCGAGCTGGTGAGCGACTCGCGTCGGGACTAGATATCGTTTTATGTCTTCGAAGAGTTCGTCAGGATCAGCAAGATCCTTGTCGGTATATATCGACGCCCAAACGCCGTGTTTCCTGAAATAGTCCTTGTGCTTTTGCATTTCCCTCTCGAAGTTCGCTTGGGCCTCGTCGTTAACTTCTTTCTGGGTCTTGTTCTTTATGCCCTTGAGTAAGCCGTGAGTAGACCAGGGAGAAAGCTCAAAGCCGACCTTGCGCAGTGAATAGGGGTCGATAACGGTGAAGTCCAGCCGGTATTTGTGAGCGGGTTCAATTCCGTTGTACCGGAACTCTGGGATAAGCAGTGGGACCTTGGTCGGGTCTGATTGAGCCCGAACATATTCCACATAGCGAGTCGCAACCGCGCGTTCGTGAGACGAACCAGATAATCTCACCAGCGTATTCTTGAAAAAAGCGAGATAGCTCTTCGCGTCAGCAAAGTCGATTTTATCGGAATCACCTGGCACGACTAGGCCCGTGGAGAGGACGTGACCAATTGTCCAATAATCTTGGGGGAATTTGCGGATCTCGCTCTTGTCATTCTCCCAGCGTTGCTTTACAAAGCGCGGAGTAACTAGAATGCCGTACGAAGCTCTTTCTTGGCCAATCCAGACCTCCGCATCTTCCACACGCGGGCGTACTCTCGACAGTCCTTCACGATTCCGAAGGTATGTCCTCTTCAGGAATGTAATGATGTATTGCTCAACGACTCTATCGCTGCGCATCTTTCGAAAAATGTCAAAATATGAATCCCCCCGAATCAACGGCCGTCGTTGTTCCAAAACCCCCAGAAATCCTCCGATCCAGAGGGCAACGTATTCTTCGGGCGAATAGATAACCTCGTTCTTGACGTCGATAAACTCAGCGTTCTTTCCCCCAATACGACCGTGCAAAGTCAGAACTGTGGGCTCGTGCAAAGCCGCCTTGACATGATCTTGTGTGGCCTTAAGCTCAGAGGTCATTGCGGCGATCCGTTTATTTAGCGCGGTCTTGTTTGGATCTCTCTTCGCCACCAGTCATCACTCCTGCAACCGTGCTACGGAATGTGTTGGATCTCAACGGTTCCCCACTTTTCCTTTAGGTACTCGGCAACCAGACGGCGGTGGCAGTGATGAGGCTTTTCCTCACTGCAGAGCAGGCATCCTCCGTCCAGCGTCTCAGCGGGAGTCGTTCCCTCAACGTGCCGGGAGCGCATCAAATCCAGAAACTGTCGCTCGTAGGTACTCCAGTCGCCCTTTTGCTTCTTGTAGGCATCGAGCATGTCTTGGGTGGGTGCCAGGGTAGGCATGTGGACATATTCGATGTTGCAGATTGCCTTCGCAAAAAATCGAAGGTCTTCCTTTTTCGTAAAGCCAGCAAGCTGCGACACGTTGTTCAAGCGAACATCTATCAAACGCTTTACTCCGGCTTCTTTGAGCCGGGTGAAGAATGTCTCAGCTGACTTCTTTGTGAAGCCAATCGTGAAGAGCTTCATCCGGCGATGCTCCTGATGGCAGGAGGCTCCAGTTCGCGAACATCGCTGCGGTCATACGCAATCCGCTTTTCCTGAAGGCGGTAAGCGTCCGCCAGCATATCTTTACGAGAGCGGAACATATCATGTTCAGGCAGGTGAAGCTGACGCAATAGGCGATTCATAGCGTCCTCGTGGCTTTCAAGACTGCCGTCAGCATGAATATGCTGGACCACATGACCCGCTGCATCAAGATGTCGAGCGACCAAGACAGTGCGGTGGCATTCGAGCGGTTCTTTCTCCGCGCACATCAGTGAAATACGATACTTCCTGATTCCTTCCTCGATTCGACCAAGCCCCTCCCGAAAGATTTCCGTTTGTGCGATCCGGTCATATTGAACCTTGCCGCCGTCATAGCATGAAGGATCTTCGCTGCGCGCGCCAAGCTCCTTGCCAAGGAAGACATAGGAAATGCCGGCTTTATGAAGAGCCTGTTTGAGATCTTCCTTGTTGAACTGAGAATTGATGCGGCTATAGGGTTTGGATCTCACGTCACAAAGCGCAGTCACCCCGTGCTTCTTGAGCAAAGCGATAAAGCGTTCCTGGGGATGAGTGGAGTGACCGATTGTGAAGACTGTCTGTGGCATGATCCCTACCTTACAATGGCTGTTCACTGATAATCGTTGCGACTAGCTTGTAGCAATAGCCGTCCGTGTGCGCCTCGGCAAGACTCACACAAAAATACACGTCCTGCGCGATCGGATAGTCCCCGTTCTGCCTGGCCAGAAACGCCCGCTCGACGACGGGGTCGGTGACCATGAAATCATAGCGAACTCCCTGATATGTAAAGTCAGCCCGCACCTTCCTCTTTGGATTCCCGAAGCCAGCTCCCGGAGTGAGCACGCGGATGGTAACATTCTCCGGTTTGATCAGCACCAGCGAATTCTGGTGACCGGCCGCCACAGCCTGGGTCATCCGATCATGGCGACCATGGTAGGTCGAATCGCCAGTCGCCCAAAGGGTGGGCGGCGTATCCACAAGACCAGGCAAATCGGCCCAGGCCAAGACTCCCTTCTTCGTCCAGTAGGACTCATCGTCAATCATGTGATTCTCAGTCTGGTGGACGCGCGGCACTGGTGCAATCATCGGGATCTCAATAATGTCCAGAATCAGAGGGTCCTGGCCGTCCTCATAATGTTGTTCCTCAAGCGAAATCTCAGCAGAAGGACGGGCACTGACAGGCCTGATCCAGCCATGATGCTCGCCGTCAGCTGTCTCCTTCCCGGCCACACATTTGCCGCCGGGCTTTCTTGAGTTCGCGAGACAGACAATCGTCTTGGTGTAGTTCACTGCATTACCTCGGAAGACCGGCTACGATCTTTACCACGACAGGCTATTCCTGAATATAACCAAGATTTTTCAGCCGATTCACGAGAGCCTGAGCACTGACGCCGTATCTGCGGGCCAATCCTTGAAGAAAACCATCATCAAAAAGATCGACGGATTCTTCACTGGCTAAATCAGCTTCGAGAAATTCCTTGGGCATTAGAAGAGTGGCGGCGAACAAATTAGCTTCCCGCTCAGCGTCATCCGTGCCCTGACTCGATACATCATCTCTCAACCGAACACGGAAGCTGTGATCAATATGGAGCTGCTCTTGGTCGTGGAGTAACAAGTGCCCAAGTTCGTGCGCGGTTGTGAAATTCTGTCGCACGGGAGCGTGGTGCGTGTTGACCCCGATGACCGCCTGCGCTTCGTCCCGATACAGAAAACCAGATACGTCGTCCTCCAAAGACTGATGGAAGAGTCTAGCCCCTTTTGCTTTTGCGATTCTTTCTACGGGCACCGGAGCTGTGGTGATGTCATAGGTTGCCAACAGATCGCGAACCAAGGATTCAATCTTGCGTCTTCGAATGGCCATGAATCTCCTCCTTCTCCGTGGTTTTGATTCCTGCCTCGACGAACTCCCTCACCTCTTTGGAGAGCGAAGTCAAATCGGGCAAATTAACCGGCTCTGGTCTCGGGCGCTCAGGTAATAGAGCGTTGGCATTTACATTGAGCGTGTCAGCGATGTCGTAAAACGTGTGCAACAGGATGTTCTGCCTCCCCTTCTCGATGTTGCTCATGGATGGCCTCTTAAGACCGACAGCCTTCGCTAGCCCCTCCTGCGACAGTCCGCGTTCCTTACGCTTGGCGCGGATGACTTCTCCCACCTTTTTATAGAAATCGGGGTGATCGTTCATATCCTGATGTCACTGTACGAGCAGTTGCGTTAAATGTCAATAATAATAACAGGTTATCATTAAAAACGTCGAAGCGATGCTTCTATAAAGAACGTTTCGTGTTATAATTGTTTAATGTTAGCCCAGATGAGGGGCGAGTCACTTAGGAGTTGAGTCATGACAAGGAATGGAAAGCAATGCGATACCGGGCTTGATGGGCGGTGTCGGGATAATGATGGCGAGATTCGCCAGAAGCGCGGGGACACCCTAGTGGGCACTTTGCGAAAAACATACGGGCCGGAGTTTGCGCAAGGAGTCCGCAGTGACACGCGGCTGGATACCCTGCGCAAGCGCGCCGGTGGAGAGTCCCTCACAAAGATTGTCCACGAAGAGAGGTAATGCCATGAACACACTCGAAGAACGATCGCTGGAAGGGCCCTTCGGATCTGCGCAGATTAGCCATGCTGACATCGCGGATTTTGCGGTGGACTGCGTCAACCTCAATCGCGAGGACGCGCAAGAGTACCGGGAGCAGGTTGGCAGGCTCCGTGACAAGCTGGACAAATACGCGGCGGACCATCCCGACTACGGTCTCATCAAGACCTTGCTTTCCGGAAGCCTCGCAAAGGGCACGGCGCTGAAGGTGCTCAATGACATCGATGTCGCGTTCTATGTGAAATCCGAGAAAACGCCCAGCTCCGAGCCGGACCTGCTTAACTGGCTGGCCGAACGCCTGCGCGACGCGTATCCCCAGATGAAACCCGATCAGATTAAGCCCAACCGCCATTCAGTCTGCATCAAGTATGCGGTGAGTGGCCTGAGTGTCGATGTCGTGCCGGTCCAGTACAAGGGCGATCCGGATGACCGTGGCTATCTTTTCGCCTTCGATGGCGGAAAGCCTGTGCTGACCAGCATTCCCCTCCACCTGGCTTTCATCCGCAAGCGAAAGGCGCGACAGAAGGATGATTTCGCGCAAGTAACCCGCCTAGTGAAGTGGTGGGTGCGGCTGCAGAAGGGCAAGGACGAGGATTTCAGGCTCAAGTCCTTCATCACGGAGATGATCGTTTCGCATCTTGCGGACTCCGGCGTCAGCATGGCCGACTACACCATCGCGTTGGAGAAGATCTTCACCTACATCGTCAAGTCCAGGCTCAAGAGCCGGATCTCTTTCACGGACTACTACCCGGCGTCGAAGCTACCGGGTCCTACCGGGAAGTCAATCGAGATTTTTGATCCGGTCAACGAAACGAATAATGTGGCGGCTCTCTATGATGAGAGCCATCGGCAAAAAATTGTAGCCGCCGCTCAGGATGCGCTCGAAGCCATCTCCGAAGCCCGGTTTGCAACCACACGCGGAAGAGCCATCGAGTGCTGGCAGGATGTTCTAGGACCATCTTTCAGGGGATAAATTGACATGACTTACAGCGTCACTACGTCAGAAACATTTTCGATCATCAACGCGCGCAAGCTGTCCTCCAAGGTGGCGGCCGATATGCATCTCTGTGCGCAGTATTACGGCAAGCCCTCCGAGGAGCAGATCCGTCAATACGCGGAAGAGCTGGCGCTATTCCTGAACGAGGGGTACGTCACTGAATACGAATTCGGCTACCAGAAGGATGGCAAACGTCTTGTGACGTGGCGCTACAAGGTAGACGAAAATGGCACTCTTACCACTGATGAGCGCCCCGGCAAGGTTGTGCCGTATGTCGATGTCGCAGGCGCATATTTCTTCAACTTCCTGACGCCGCACTCCCGGTTCTACCGATTGTCCGCTGCCCAGCAGGCCAGTTTTGAGGCGAGCATGCCGTTCCAGAGAACGGCCGGCACCCCCCCTTCTGACGGGCGCGGTTACTGGACATCTGACCGTAATTATTTCTCGGGCGGCCGTGGACTAGCTCGCGAAACCTTCCAGCCGCTCACATGAAAGAAAACAACATAGGCATATTCGAGGAGGTTCGCGAATTCCCGGACCCTTCAGCCGCAAGGCGTTTCGCCGCACTCGTGGGGCTCGACGACAAGAAGGATCGGCTTCTTAAGGAAGCGCGCCTTCTTCTTGATCCGGAGAGTCTTGCGGCATGGAGCACGAAATATCATGGTCGGAAGGCGGCAATCATTAATCTTTTTCGGGATCGCCCTCCTCTGTTCATCTTTGCCGGGGATGTCGGGACGGGCAAAACCGCATTGGCGGAGACCTTCGGCGATGCCGTTGCGCGTGAATCAAATATCCGTATCGCACTGTACGCACTGAGTCTAACCGCCCGCGGCACGGGAGCAGTGGGTGAGATGACGAGCCTGCTGTCCGCGGCGTTTAACGAAGTAAAAGACGCTGCCCGAAAAAGTTCAGGACGCGGAGGCAAGCACAGCTCGGGTATCATTCTCCTGATTGATGAGGCCGATGCCCTGGCACAATCCCGTGAAATGGGCCAGATGCACCATGAGGATCGTGCGGGAGTAAATGCGCTGATTCGGGGTGTTGATGATTTCGCGACGGGCAATCTTCCCGCTATCGTGGTCATGTGCACCAATCGCCTTGAGGCGCTGGACCCGGCTGTTCGTCGCCGCGCGGCGGCTACCTTCACCTTTACGCGTCCCAATGACGCACAGCGGCAGGCGCTCCTAAGCCCGGTCCTTGAAGAGCTGGGCTTTACAGCCCATCAGATACAAACCGTTGTCACGGCCACTGGCGCAACACACGGACGCGCCTATGGATATACCTACTCCGACCTCGCACAGCGGTTTCTTCCGGGACTCTTGCTTGCGGCTTATCCATCAAAGCCCATTACATTCAATCTGGCGAAGGAAGTCGTTGAGCAACATCCTCCGACTCCGCCTTTCAAGGAGAGCCAAAATGGATGATTTTGTCGGTAATCATATCCTAGTGCCTAGAGAGAATGATCTATGAGCGATTGGTCCCTTACGGTGCTCTTGGCTAGTCTTCACAATGACATCGAACGTCGCCTCCAGGCGGCACGCGAAGCATTCGGCCATCCCGTTACGAAAGGGGACGCAAGCGAGCATGTTTGGTTAGAACTGCTCAAGAAATATCTGCCACATCGCTATGAGGCAGCGAAGGCGCATGTGGTAGACAGCCACGGCGACTTTAGCGGGCAGATCGATGTCGTTGTGTTCGATAGGCAATACTCACCGTTTATCTTTCATCACGAAGCCCAGACGATTATTCCCGCCGAGAGTGTTTATGCAGCATTTGAAGCTAAACAGTCAATTGATGCCGATGAGGTCAGCTACGCGCAGAAGAAAGTAGCGAGCGTTCGTCGTCTTCACCGCACCAGCCTTCCGATTCCGCACGCTGGCGGAACCTATCCTGCAAAAACACCCGCGCACATTCTGGGCGGGCTGCTAGCTTTTGAAAGTGAGTGGACACCGCCTTTGGGTCAACCTCTCACTGAAGCGTTGGGCAAGGGTGAGAAGGATGGGCGCCTCGATCTCGGGTGCGTGGCGGCTCACGGCACGTTCGGCTGCGATGAGAAGGATTGCTACACGATCACACCACAGGGCAAACCTGCGACGGCGTTTTTGTTTGAGCTGATTGCAAGGCTTCAGAGTACCGCCACGGTGCCGATGATTGACATCCGTGCTTACGCTCGATGGCTGGCGAGCTGAATATCTGGATTGAAAGTTCCGCTGTATTTCAAACAGACTTCCGAGCCGAGCCGGCTCGAAGGTTACTTGTTGTGTCTTTCCAAAATCTCCAGCACGTCCTTGGGATGCCGGGAGACATCCGCGGTCCACTCACCGAAACCTCCGTGCCCATTCACCGCCCTGACCCACTCGGACAGGAACTCCCGTTTCGTTTGCTGTTGCTGGTCGTCCTGACCCTTTATTTCCAAAATCAGCGTTTTGCTGTTCGTGAGCCGCACTAGATAATCTGGCCGGAATTTGTGAATGATCCCTTTGAACGAGTAGGTGATCTCAAAACCGATGTGGTCGTTCTTCACCCAGGCGCGCACATTCTGATTGCGATCGAGTTCAAGAGACTCGTTGGCCTCCCATCGGCTATCGTAAACACACATATTTATGTGTGAGCGTTTGGTGTGTTCGCAAGCCTTGCCGCTGTACCAGGGCAGCATGTCGCCAGTGGAGCGGATTGGCCGCTCTGTGTCGAACACGGGTTCCAGTGTGAGAGCGTTCTCGAACCGGATCCCTTCCCAAATGTGCTGGACAATTTTGGTCATGTTCAATGTGATGACGATCCTTCTGCGTTTGTCGTCTTCATTAAACAGCGGCGGATCGACTACCACTCTTCCGGTGTCGATGTAACGCTCCACCAATCGAACCAGTTGGGCAAGAAGGTATTCGCGGCTGCCCTTCCAGGTCGGAGCCATCAGGTCGTAAACCTCGCTCGCAGTTTCAAACACGATCCGCTGCATTCGGAACCGCCTTGCTAGTTCCTCCAGATGAATTTCCTTCAACTTGGTGAAGTCTGGCTTTCCGTCGATCATCGGCGCCAATTCTGCGATCATCGGGGTCTGGTAGGCGTCCAGCACGAGTCGCTTGACCTTGTCGGTATCCAGGGTTAGCTGCGGCCGATATTCGTGATCGATCCGGATCACATTGGGCCACGTCATCTCATACTGTGCGTGTCGCTCTGCGACGGGTTCAATTCTCGTCTTGCCTGTGGCAGGCGGTGGTGGCGGAGCATCGGCACTACCTTCGTGGGGCAGAAACGTGAACGGCACGCCAAATATGTTTACGTATTCTGGGCGGAACAGTCCGGTCGCCTCGTCAACCTCATACGACGTTCTGCGTAGGCCGCGACCCACAACCTGCTCGCATAAGAGTTGAGACGTGAACGCTCGCAGTCCCATGATGTGCGTGACGGTCTTGGCATCCCAGCCTTCTGAAAGCATCCCGACGGAAATAACGTTCTGGATTTGTTCACCGGGTTGGCCTTCGCGTCCGATCGTGTCTACAGTTTTGCGCAGCAACTCGGCGCGGTCCTTCTTTGTGAGCTTCCTTTTCGTTCCTGTGCCGTTTTCTTGCCCGGCTTCCTCAACACTTTCTTCGTCTGCTTCAGGGACAGCTGCGGCGTCCACTGAAGCCTCACCAGGCTCGTCCTGTGCTTCGGCTTCGTCCAGCACCTTGGAATCAATATGCAGGATCTTATCGGGATCGCAGAGCTCTTCAATGCGAATCCGCTTGTGCTCGAATGCGTACTGCACACGAGCGGCCGTATGGGTCAGGTTGGCCACGGTGATCATCACCGGCGGTGTTTTGATGTTTCCTTCCTTCCATGCCTTCACCGTTTCCAGCCAGTCCTTCCCAAGGAAGTAGTAGCCCTTGCCGACGAGATCAGGGAGCGGAGTATGTGGTTCCACTTTTCGATTCAGGTCCGGCTTTACTTCCAAGTCGGTGTAGATGTGGTAGAACTTCGACTTGTATTTGCTATTCAGTTCGCCGTCGTCCCGCACCACAACGCGTGGCGTTTTCACCAATCCTGATTCAATTGCGTCATTGAGCCCGAAGTCGCTTACGATCCAACCAAAGAGCGTTTCTTCGCCACTTTTGCGTCCTGTGGGTGCGAAAGGCGTCGCCGTCAAGTCGTAACACGCGAGAATTCCGCGGGCGCGGTGAATGCGGTCTAGTCCCCCCACCCACTTTGTGGCTTCTTTCAATTCGTCTTTGGAAAGTCCAGCAATCTTTACTTTCGGTGGTACGCGCCAGGCGTGGTGGGCCTCGTCATTGATGACGAGAAGGTTCTCTGCGGTGTGCATCTCGCCCAGAACTTCGCGCACGTAAGCCTCGTCACTAAGCGCTCCGCGCTTGTCTACGCTGCGTCTTTTGCTGATCTGTTCCTCGCTGTCCCAATCCAGCTTGTGCCAGTTGCGGACCTGCACCCGACACGTTTGCCCTTGGCGCAGTTTGTCCTCCAAGCCCGGTGGAACAATTTGGAACTCTTGGTAGTAATTCCCCGCGCTTCCGGGAACCAGTACCTCCAGGCGATTCCTGACTGTCAGGCCAGGTGCGATCAGCAGAATGTTCTTGGAAAAGCGTTTGTCTTGCGGATAAGTGACTTTGTTCAACACCTGCCACGCGATAAGCATGGACATCAGGATGGTTTTACCCGAGCCCGTGGCCATTTTGGAGCACAGGCGTTTGAACTCACCGCCATCGCCTGGAATCTTGATTCCGACTCGATCTGACTCCGGTGCTTCGGCAAGCCACATTAGGGTTTCAATGCCTTCAAGCTGGCAAAAAAAGAAGCGCCGGCTGCTCTCTCGCTGTTCGATGTCCCGCCAGTGTTTGAGCAGTCGCCGGGTAATACCGCTTGCTCCCGGATAATCGGCGCTTCGCCACGCGTCCACTCGTGGACGAATCTTGTTCACCAGCGGCAACTCGACAAACTCGCCTGGGTCGTCAAAGGACTTGGACGCGTCGGAGGCGCGGATGTAGCCTGCCGGACGGCGTCCCGGTTCGCGGGTGAAACGGCGCGTTTCGCGGTCGTATTTCCAATGCTCACTAGGCTCGTCGTAGGGGGACGTTATGATGAGCTGGTCAATTGTCGCCGAAGTCGCTGGAGTCGCCATTACTTCACCTCGACGACCTTGAGGCTCTCAATTCCCCGGTCGTCGATGAGTTTGACTGCGATACGCTTGTAATCGCCCAGTTCAAAAGGAAGGGAGATGGTCTTACGGTAGCCTTCGATCAAATCGGGGTCGATTTCCGCTCTCAGGTTGCGAGCCAGCTTCGCCCAGCCCTCGTCGTCTGCCGCCATCGGGAAAAAGACTTGCCGCGGGTACAGACTACGGCCGTCGTAGTCCGTATCTAACAGCCACATGGCGATCTTGGACGTATCGCCTGATTCGATGGTTCCCGTCCGCGTGTTGTAGTAGTCGAAACCCTGTACTTCTACTTCCCACTTGCCTTTGTGATCGCCCTTGGCAATCTGTCGGAAGTCGATATCAGGCCTTCCAACGAGCCAGAAGCTTTGGTTCGAGGCTCGCTTCTTTTTCAGGTCCTCTGTCAGCATGTCGGCATTCATTTGCGCTGTGAGAAAGGTCATTCCTGTTTTTTCTTTGGTCATTCCATCAATATCTTTGGCAGCCTCGGGATCGAACTCAAATGCGGCAAACACTAGGATGGCGGGTTTGGGGCTTAGCGTTCGGGCTTCTTCCCATGCCAGCTCCACTTGCCGTTGTTCCAGAAGGCTGTGCTCAGGCCCAAAGGAGATGACCACGCGCTCGGGCTTCACTCCCTTCGTTTCGGCATCGGCGTGCAGCCAGCGCGTGCCAGCCTGTGGTTCGACGCGGGAGAAGTCAATGTGCTGGCCGGCTTTGCCGCGAAGGCCAGTTTTCAGCAACTCATCGCGCCATTCGCTGTGGCGAAGAGTAGGTCCGGAACGGGCAATGGAAGCATCAGCAGGCAATGGCGGAGCCTCAATCTCATCGAGAGACTTGACGGTAGGAGCAGGTACTGCCTCCATCGTAAATGGGCCAGTAATCCGCACACGACGCTTGTCGAGGTGCGGCTGGTCATGGAGCGTTTCCTGATCGGCATAGCGGGCAACGACGGCGTCAATCTGCTCACGCGGCATACCATCACGAATTTCCGGATTGTTGGCGATGGATTTTAACGTGACATGCGGCACGGTCTTGTATCGGAAGCCACTGGCGATACCTTCTTCTGGATGCGCAAGCTCGTAATAATCGAAGTTGGCGGCCATCAGACGTTGCTTGGCCAGAGTGATGGCGACGCGAGAGGTGTCGCACGTAATCCATCGACGTCCCCACTGCTCGGCGACATAGGCGGTTGTTCCCGACCCGCAGGTTGGGTCCAACACGAGGTCGCCTGGATCGGTTGCCATGAGGATGCAACGCTGAAGGATCTTAGCGACGGTCTGCACCACGTAGTACCGCTGTTCGGCATATCCACCTGTGAGCGTATCAGTCCAGATGTTGCTCAATGGTCTGTACGGAAAGTCTGACGCAAACCGCCGGTAAGACAGCGTGTCTCCATACGCTTCAAGGCGATCTACATTCCGTAATTTTTCAAGGCCGTTCAGGTCGGTCTTGAACGTACCTTTGCCTGGCGAATACTCTCGTCCCATGAAAGAAAAGGACCTGACGTCGCCCTGCTGAGCCGGCCGCTGGCTTGTAAGATTGTCTCGTCGGTAAACTTGTGAGCCCTCGGGGAGCCGAGACCAGTCTTCTCGTTCCTCTTGAGACATCCTTCTGTGAGTTGCATCTGCTGAACGAACGAAATCGTAGTTAACCCAGCCCTCCCCAGCCCGTGAAAGAAACAGCGACCTCGACTTGAGTACTGAGGCATTTTTCCCATACCAAATTAGATAGTCAGCGACACCAGAGATGAGCTCCCCAGAAGCACTCGTTGTCTTTTGAACTGCGATGAGAGCAACAAAGTTTTTGCGGTCAAAAGTCTCATCCATGATGTCTCGAACGTAATGCAGGTTCTCGTCGGAGATTTGCACGATCAGCGAGCCAGATTCATGCATTAACTCGCGCGCGAGTAATATTCGGTCGCGAAGATATGTTAGATAAGAGTGCACACCCAATTCCCATGTATCGCGGAAAGCTCGAATCATTTCTGGCTCTTGAGTCAAGTCTTCATCTTTACCGTCTTTCACATCGCGCCTGTTTACAAAGGGCTGAAAATTCGACCCGTACTTAACCCCGTACGGCGGGTCGATGTATACCATCTGAACCTGGCCCGCCATGCCTTCTTTTTCGAGGAGTGAATTCATTACCAATAAGGAGTCGCCAGCAATCAGGCGGTTAGACCAGCCGTGAGCGTGGCGATAGAAGTCAATGGCTTCGCGCAGCGGCGGGTTTTCTTCTCGGCGTTCGAATAACGATGGCTGAACTGGCAAATTATTGCCGTTGCGTTTCCGCACTGCATCAATGATTGTGTGGGGATCGATTCGCTCGTGGACGTGCAATGAGACCGTGGGTACCTCAAAGGAGGTGTGCTCCTTTTTCCCTGCCCAAACCAATTGCGGATCAAGGTGCGGATCGTAATCCAGTTCCTGGCGAGGCTTCACCGATGGCACGGGGGCGACGTAGTCGTATGTTTTGTGCGTGGGTGCAACCGGATCGGTTTCCGGTGTCACCAACCCGACTGGAGGGTTGTTGATTCGTTTCTTGTCACTGTGCTCATAGCGCTCTATCGGACGCTTTGGCGGCTTGCCGCCGCTGGTCTTTCCTCGCGGCATCTACTTGTTACCTCTTCGCATAATTCGTTGTTGGGGAACGCTGAATTCTAAGCTGCGAGGGCACTAAAAGCCAATAACGAGCGTTGTCCTTGCTCAGTGGTCGCGGGGTCCGAAGAAGAATTTGCCGTGATTTTATTTCCAACCTTGATTTGGAGTCCATGAAAGAGTGTCGGGCTTTGTCGGAGATCCGCTAGAGATACACGGCAAAAGGAAGGAACGAAGGACGGCGCCGACTTCTTTGAGAGATGGGGCTTTCTCTCCTGGGTTGAGCCGGTTCACAAATGCACTCCACTGCTGTGTCTTCCGCAAATCGTTTAGGAAGTCGTCCGTTAACGCAAACGGGACTCCGGTTGGAGCGGTTGATCCGCGTCTCTCAAACGAAGCAAAGATAGCTTTGCGTAAGGACGCCATATCGAATGTCCAAGTGTTTGCGATGAACCAGATGTCGTAGAAGTCCTTCATCCGGCTGTTCCGGATGTCGAGCAGGATCATTGCCTGAAATTTCTCAGCGATGCTGGCTTCTCGCGGATATGCACGAATGAGAGGTGCTTCCATTTGCAAGAGGACAGGAAAGGAAGCTAATTCGGGTTCTGGGTAAACCGCATCGCCAAACCCGATGTCGATCTGCATAGGAATGCGCGCTCCGGCCAAATCGGCCAAGAGCTTGATGCGGACGCCATCGTACTCGTCATCCTCCTTGATCTTGGTGCCTTCGACCGATGAACTGTCGAACACAAGGCCGTCTTCTTCCTGAATCTCGCAGATTCCTCTGATTGTTTGTTCGACATCGCCGATAGCAGATGATCCCTGTCCTAGCAGATCCAGGTCCTTTGTAGGACGGTGAGTCTGGCCCATCCAAAGCGTGAAGAGCGTGGCTCCCTTGAGAGCAAATTTGTCCCGATATGGCGACTTGCCCAGGCGATACAAGAAGCGTTCAACGGCGTATCTGCCCAACACCCGTTGGTAGTCTTCACCTTTGCTCTGCGCAAACGTAAGAAGGCGCGCGCGGATGGATGGCGCTGTGTTCCTGCCCTTCTCGCGTGTCACAGCGCCTCCATGTAGGGACGAATGACATTGCTAACCCGGCAGATTTTGGCGTAACGGTAGATTTCGTTCACGTTAGCCTTCTTCTGGCGAAGACAATCTTTTAGAGCTTCGATGGCGACATCGAGTCCGATTTTGTTTCTGAATTTAAAGCAATCGGCAACGGTTTTCGCTGCTGAATAAACGCGAATCGGAACGCCTTCGACCTGATGATTCTCAGTTCCCAATGTCAGTGATGGTCCAGAAATGCGGACGATCCGAAGTGAGGGTGATGTGAGGGCGGGTCGTCTTGCTCCCTTGCGGAGGGCAATCCAAATGGCAGGAGGGCTCTGTGTCGTGATCTCGTGGAAGGCGAGAGCTGAGAGTAGGCAAATAACAGCTTCCGGAACGCGCTTCGCCACTTCAGCGTAAGAGTGGCGTTCCGTTACGTCGGCGTCGGGCAGTGTGTAAATTCCGCGTCCAGGCCGACTGAGCCGGCCTTGGCGGTGGAGACGAACGAGATACTCCCGTGGAAGGCCGATGGCCTCAATGTCACGGGGCCTAACGATCCCGTGTTGGCCGACGTACCGCATAATCTTCTGGAGAGGTTTTGCCATAGTGCATGTCTCAATATGTCATTACTTAATCATATCTAATGACGTTTTGCAACACACTATCGGTTTCACCTCACATACCCTGCCCCAGACTGAGATCTGTCATCGCGTTAGCTGTCGAGTGAGAAAACTCAATAGCAGAACTCTTGGAAACCTCGCCACTCAACCTTTGGCCAAGCTCGGCAGTGTCATTGGTATAGATCCTAGCGTCGAGACTTGCGCGCGAGATGGAAACGTAGGCGAAGCGGGAGTTGAGCAGGTCTGGGTGGACGCTGGTATCGCCGTGAACGAGGACGCGTTCGGCGGTAAGGCCCTGGGAGCTGTGACTGGTAACGGCGTAGCCGTGATCGAGATGACGATGCTCGTTGGGGTTGAATTCGACCTGGCGGTTGTTGTCGAGGCGGATGGATAGGCGATCATCGGCGCGGATCGCCTCAATCGTGGCCATATCGCGATTTGCAACGCCGAGCGATTTGTCGGGGGCAGTAAACTGGATGCGTTCACCTACGGCGAACTCCCGTTGGATCTCTTGGTAGACGCTGACGCCTGTAAGTCGGCGGGGATCGTAGGTCGCAAGCTCTCCGTTCGTTTTCTTGACCGTGAGTTCGTTTGCGGATGGGTTGATCGCGACAACCGATGCATAGGCGGCAGCTTCGATTCCGATAGCTTTGCTGCCGCGTGTGTAGCGAACTATGTCGTCGATCCCATAGTGGCTGGCCCAGGATCGTTCGGCTCCGGTCATGTCCTGACGCTGAACCAGCACACGGAAATTACGATCTTCCGGGGAAACCGCGCCCGAGGCTTTCAACTCCTGGCGAACCGCGAGATTCAGTTCGTGGCGGGAAGCATTGTCGGGTGAAACGATGAGAGTGTTCTGGGGCGATTCCAAGTAGCTCTTGGCGATGGCCCGAACTCGCTCGTCCTGGTTAGGAATTTCCTTCACGCGACCTTGTTGTTGGAGTACGTCGAGCGCAGCGGAGACTTGGCCCGTCGCCAGCAGCTCGACGGCAGATTTCAGAGCTGGGTCCTTCTGCCGAACGATGTCATCCAGCGTCGCGGTGCGCATTCCCGCCTCCTGTAGTTGCTCGAAGGGGCGACCCGCTTCGACGCCCTGATGCTGGCGGATATCGCCGATCAGAAGCACGCGGTCATCGGGACCAAGCCGGGAAAGAAACTCGCGCATCTGGTTGGTGCTGGCAAGGCTCGATTCATCGACAAGGTAGAAATGCCTCTGCTCGCGTAGGTCGGGATTTGCAGCACGGGCGAGGAAGCCTTGCAGGGTTCCCGATTCAATTCCTGCCTCGTTCAGTTGGCGAGCGGCGCGGGAGGTCGGGGCGAAACCCTCAACCTGATAGCCCTGCCTTTCCGCGGCACTGCGGATGACTGTGAGGGTGGTCGTCTTGCCCGAGCCGGCGAAGCCTTGGATTCCTTGAATGCGGTCCGGCGAACTGAGAACATCTTCGATCACGCTCTTCTGCGCGTGATTGAGATGCGAGTGCTGATCGGCAAGGGTGGTGGCGTGTGGACGCGAGAGGACTGGTCTAGCATGGTTTTGTCCCTCACGCATCGTGCTGATAATTTCATGTTCCGCTTCGATGGTTTTCGCGGTGGTGTACTGGCGGCCCGGAACACCCTGAGTTCGTTCCACGATTTGAAATTCCCCGGAAGCCAAACGAGCCTCAAGATTGGAGCGAACCTGTCCGTGGGTGATCTCACCCATGCCACGGCGGAGCCCGTCGCGAATCAACGCACGTTCATCCACAACCGCCTCACGCTCAAAGTTCTTGTCGCGAGCAAAGGTCAGAGATTCTCGAACGCGGTCAATAACGTTGACTGGCCTCTCCGGATGTTGGGACCGTTCACGCGCCGCGTGTACGACAAACTCCGCTTGGTGTCCAAAGTCTGCAGCCAGCTTTCGGTGCGCGGCCATCACCTCGCCCGGTGAATGAATTGCCTTGCGGTCACGGGTCGAGTGCGCAGCGATCTCGGCAGCTTCCTTCCCCGAGCGGCCCGTACGTTCGAGGTATTCACGAATTTGCTGGCTTCGGGGGCTGGATGCGTCGAGATATTCCTGTGTGTATCCCGTGATCTCCGGAGCACCGCTCCGACCTGTCGTAATTTCATAACCAAATTGTCGGAGGCGGTAAGTCAGCTCGGATTGATAGATCGCCGTGGCAAATTGCTGGGAGGCGAAGAGGCTCTGTGGCTGGATGGCGCGCGGCTGGCCATTGTCGCGCTCCGTGACATTGAAAACGACCGCGTGAGTATGCAGTTGTGGCGCAACATACCCATCGACCGGACGGGCTGTATCGTGCTCAAACTTGGCGGCTATAAATTTGCCAGTGGTCTCGGGCGGATGATTGCCGCCGATGCGCGCTTGCGTGTAGTGTTCGAGCTGGTAGAGGGCAACGCGGACGCTCTCCCGGTGGGCTTCACGGACACGCTCATCGCCGCCGACGAGGGCGGTTAGCGAGACGGATTTGGGCGCGGAGAATGTTGCATCCCAACCGGCACGGTGTTCCATCGTCTTGATGGTCTTGCCGTCGGCATCCTGATACTCATACGACACTCGTTGTCGGACCAGCTGCTCGCCGGTCTGTGGATGCTGGCCCTGGCTGAGTTTCGCAAAGTCCTCGGCGGAAACGGTCCCGGCGAGGCCGAACTGCTCGACCAGTCGCCCTTGCCATTCGCCCGCGATAACGCCGCGTTGCGACCAATAGTTCTGTTCCTTCGCGGTGAACTCCGCCTGGTGGTAGGTCTGCGCTTGGCCTGCGGAGAGCGGTTTTGAAATCGTCAGCACGGCGGTTACTACCCCCGAAGATTGAGGCTTTGTTGGGCGTTGACGTTTCGGTCAGCGTCGCTCTCCTGTGGCACGATCTCCGTCACGGTCCGCGGCGATTTTCGTGGCGCCGTGGGCACAGTTGCGTCCGGCTTCAGTTCATTCGGACGCAGCTGAGGCTTAGCCGCCCCTATGTTTCTTGGATCGTAGGGGAGCTTGTCTTCGGGCGTATCGCGGAGATCGAAGTCACTCGTGACAACCGGCATATCGAAGTACGGGAATGAGAACCGCGTCACATAGTTCTCGTATTTCATATAGGCGTGGAGGTCCGGCAGTCCGGAGATTTCGGACTCCATCACGAGTGGTTCAACCTGCCGGTCCAGCGCGAAGTTTCGGCCAGCGCGGGAGCCATCGAAGTGGGTCTCGCGCAGCCGTTCGATCTCGACCTTTCCAATGAACTTGCTGACCCACTCGCCAGCGGTCGGCTCCTTCGTCTTCAGCCAAATGCTGGTTGCCGGTTGCGATAGCATGACCTCGGCCAGGTGGCCGTAGAGGTATTCCAGTTGCGCCTTTCCTTGGAAACCCAGAATCACAGGGTTGTTGCTCTTTCGATTTTCTGTAATGGCGGTATGGAGCTGGGGGAGCTTCTGCAAACTGGCCAATTCGTCGATCACGAACCATGCCCGCTTCTGGCCCTCCTTCGGCTCGTTCAGCAGACGCAAGACGAGCAGGTCGATCCATAGACTTTGAAGCGGTCGAAGTGCCTCACGTTCTGCCGGGAGTGACGTAATGAAGATCCAGCCCTGTCGCGTCTCGGCCCACTCTGTGGCCGACCACTCGCCATTCCCATCACCCTTGTTCGGCAAGAGCCGGAGGCTGTCGGCGACGAGTCCAAGCGAGGCAAGAACTCCAGCACGCTGTTGGTGCGCCCTTGGGTCGATTAAGTGGGCATGCTCTGTTCCTTTCAGCCTGCGGTCGATCTCCTGTGGGTCCGACATCCATTTCACCAACTCCTCTGGCGTCGGGCCATAGGCCATCAGGAAGGCGAAGATCTTCTGAGGGGACTCGATGAAAAACTCACCCTTCTTGTCGTGTGGCGGCTGGAAGAGCGACACGGCCAGAGCCTTCGCCTCGGAGCGTCGGCGGAGTTCTTCAGAGGGCCCCCAGTAGGGACACCGCTTATCGAGCGGATTCAGGATAACGTCGCCGTTCTTCGGGTCGTAAAAGCGTTTGACGAACTCGCGTGCGGGGTCGTAGACGATCGCTGAATCGCCGCGATGTTTTATCTGCCGAAGAATTTGGAGCATGATCATAGTCTTGCCCGCTCCGGTATCTCCGATGATCTGCATGTGCTGGGCCTCCGCCCGGTGCGGTATGCGGATCATTGCCTTTATTTCGTTGGTCTTAATGCCTATGCCATCCCCTTCGACCCTGTCGTTGAACTCCCTCGGAGTCATCATCTCGGGGCCCTTCAGTCGTCTTCCGTATCTCAACGCCTTGCGTCGTCGAACGTCCTTGGCGATGGAAAACGGGAGCCGGATGACCAGTGATAGCAGACCGAAAAGCAGCGGGAGTTTGTAGAGATCGAAAAGGCCGTCGCTACCATAAACCGTACTCCTGAGATAGGCACTCAAGGACGCGTCGATATAGTTCTGCGCCGGTGCCAGGTAAAGGACGGTATAGCCGCGCTGCAAGGCGGGCTGCGAGAGCGCGAGCGGGATAGGCTTGCCGCCCGGTTGCGGCGTCGTGCCGTCCGTCACGTCGGTATTCGTCGCCAGACGCGGTTCAATTCCGCGAGCTCCCACCATGAGCATCCGGTAGTTGTCTCGGCGGCTCGTTCCGATTGCTCCTGCAACGCTCGATCGGATGTACGTGGGCGTGTAGAACCTCTGTAGGGGGCTGTTGCCGGAGGTGAACCGACAGTAAAGAAAAAGTCCAGTAAGAATGAGCGCCATGAATGCCGCCCCGTAGGTATAAATCGGACTGTGCGGCGGCCAGATGACGGATTCCTTGCGTCCCCACTTTGTGATTGCCATTGCTATTTCCTTCCTGCGGAAGTGGCCAGCTTTCCAGCGAGGGCGTGCTTGGCCTCGCTGATTTCGTCGAGCAGTTTGTCGAACGCCTCCGGCGTGAGTCTTTGGCCTGCGGCCAGAGGCCGCAACACGTTTACTAGCAGTAAGCGGACCCCAAGAATCTCGGCGAGAGATGGATCGTTGGCCGGGTCTCCGCGCAGCTCTTTGAGGATCGCATCGCGTATCCATTCCCCGCGTGCAAGTCCCTGCGACCTGGCAAACTCAGTGACCCTCTCGCGCTCCTCCTTCGTTAGCTTCGCGGTCACGGGAAAGACGCGATTTAGAGTGTGGTCGTTGTCAAGAATCGCTTCTGGCTTGGCTTTCAAAATTGTCATGTTCCCTTGCATTTCACAGGTGCACCCAGGTGCACCGAAAATCGGCATGTTCTTGAAACCGCAGTAAGTGCACCGTGGTGCACTTGCACGACCCTTTCAGGGGTGGAGTGTCAAAATTCTTCCGGTGCGAAGCACCGCTCTTGCACCACCACGAAATTGAATGGACCATCATGCCTTCACTGCGCGCACAGAAGCCGTGGACTCGACCCCGGTTGCAAGCTTCTTTGTCGGTTGCTCCGCCGCACCATTGCTCGGGCCTTTTCGCACACGCAAAGCGGGGGCAACCTGCTTGGCATGTGCCGTCTTCAGGAAGTCCTGGAAGTCGCGATCCTTTGAGAAGACATAGTTGAGCGCCTTGTCCACAACATCATCCGCGGATGCGTGAATGAAAGCGGCATACTGATCGACCTGCGTGGCGGTGACCTCATCGAGTCGGACAGAAGCACAGATGTGGCGGCTCTGGTTGATCTCAAGCAGTGGCATTTGGGTTCTCCTTTATAGGTAGTGGAATCAAGGAATCGTTATGTGCAGAATTGGTTAGCAAGCCAGCAGCAATAGGCGCCGCAGTCCGTGCGAATGCTGTGGCATGTTCTACGTCGAAGACGGGGTCGATCAGGAAGCGTTTCGCGTCGCGGTCATAGCCGCGAAGCGCAAGCACCTCGCGGACAACGCGGCGGCCTGGCTGACGTTCAACATGGACAACAAAATCGACAGCTTCTGCGATCTCGGCTTCGGTATCGGAGAAGGTGCTTTGCGCATGACTGCGCATCACGAGATTGGCGAAACGGTGAAGGGCTTTCTCCGCCGAGTTGGCGTGGATCGTAGCCATTGAACCCGCATGGCCCGTGTTGAAGGAATCGAGCAGCGTTCGTGCCTCGATTCCGC
>Ga0185299_10002741_pt1 | contig 25944 bp, 35 predicted proteins | sample PaiPotPPA55metaG_FD_128002 | JGI IMG/M metagenome (GOLD analysis project Ga0185299, IMG submission 128002) | Iron sulfur acid spring bacterial and archeal communities from Banff, Canada, to study Microbial Dark Matter (Phase II) - Paint Pots PPA... ...
ATGTCTTCAAAATGTTTTTATTACTTTCTTGAATCCCACCGCTCAAACTGAACGTTCTGGCTCCAACCCTCGGCTCCAGCCTCGCTGATTACGCTTCTCTCATGCCTCATTTTTGCGACGGAAAGTAGCTAGGCGGCAAATCGCCAAACGGTCCTCCAGCAGCGCTTCCCGCCGCCGTTGTGGTCACCGTCACCGTCACTGCAGTAGCCGAGCTTCCCGACACGCTGATCGATCTCGGCACACTGCAAATCGGAGCGGGAGTAACCGCTGGCGTAACCTTGCAGGTCAGATTTACCGTCCCGCTAAACGATCCCGCTGGCGTGACCGCCAAGCCGAACATCGCGGTCTGCCCCGCAGAAATGGTCGACGAACTCGACCCTCCTGACCCCATACCAAAGCTAAAATCGGGGACTGTTGTCCCCATGCCGCTTAGGCTGATCATCTGTGGGGAGTTAAATGCACTGTCAGTGACTTGGACAATCGCCGTGCGCGATCCTGCGGCTTGCGGAGAGAACGTGACGTTAACGATGCAAGTGCCGCCCGCGGCTAGCTTTGTGCCGCAGGTATTCGTCTGCTGATAATCGGCGCTTTGCGCACCCGAAACCTCGACGCTGCTGATGCTGAGCGCGGCCGAATTGGTATTGGTGAGGACCACGGACTGCGGCGGGCTTGTCTGCGCTACCGTTTCGTTTCCGAATGCCAGCGCGCTAGACGACAGCAAAACCGCCGATCCGCTCTTTTCTGCGGCGTTGCCCGAACTGAGCAGCAGAGCGATTCCCGCGAAGTTTCCTACGGCGATATCGGGGCTGCCGTTTCCATCAAAATCAGCGACGGCGAGCGCACTGCCGGTGCCTTGGGTTTCCGGGTTCGACGAGAATTGCAAAGGAGTTTTGAATGTGCCATCGCCCTTGCCGAGCAGCAGAGAAACGTCGGCCCAGTTTTCATTGTTGAAGGCGACATCCTGTTTTCCATCGAGGTTGAAGTCTGATACAACGATGGTGTAGATTCCATTGCCGACCAGGGTTGTGATCGGGCTCTCGAACGTCCCGTCGCCCTTTCCCAGAAATACCTCTATGGCGCAGGTAATGTCGTCCGGATTCAGAACCCCGACGACGATATCCGGAATGCCATCGCCATTCATATCTCCTGAGGCAATCGCGACGGGCCTTGATGCCAGACTGTAGACGGCTCCAATGGAAAAGCTACCGTCACCATTGCCCGTCATAATCTGAAGTTGCGATTGCTGGGGATACCCAGTTGTATCGAGAGCTGCGACATCCAGCTTACCATCTCCATTAAAATCAGCCACAGCCATAGCAGTGGCATAGTCGGAATTACCACCGAGGGGAGAGTTGAGGGGAAGGCCGAAAGTGCCGTTTCCGTTGCCCAGTATCACGCTTAAACTAAAACCTATCCCCAGGAGATCGATTTTGCCATCGTTGTTAAAGTCGCCGGCCGCCAGTGGACCGCTAGAAAAAACGCCAAGCCCATAATCCACTTCGGGCTGGAAGGTGCCGTCTCCGTTGCCCAGCAGAATGGCAGCTTGGCTGGTGCCGACCGCCAAATCCATTTTGCCATCGCCATTAAAATCCGCAGCGACTGTATAGACCGGGCCGCCGGGGAACGGTCCTTTTAGCGGAGTGATGATTGGCGGCGAGAACCCAGCGCCATTATTGAGAAGCACGCCCACTTCCGACGCCAACGAATCGTGCCCGAGAGAGACCACAAGGCCAACAACTAGGTCGGGCTTGCCATCGCCATTGAAATCGGCAGCCGCCATCGTTCCAGAGACGCCACCGGCTCCGAGCGAATAGGAAGGAAAAGTCGAGAATGTCCCGTCTCCGTTTCCGTTCAGGATCGTGGCAACGCCAGGGGATACAGAACCGAGTTCGCCACCTGATGCGTTCGCGATCAGCAGATCAAGTGGTTGGCCGTTCTTAAATTCTGCCAGAGCCGCGGCGCTGTAGTACGTTTCGATGGTCTGGGCAATGGTGAACGTCGACGTACCCTCGTTCAGCAGGCTTTCGATGACAACTGTGGGGTTGTTGACGCTAGCCACGATAAGATCCGGCTTGCCGTCCCCATTCAAATCTCCAGCGGCAAGCGGCGTGCCCGAAAGAGAAAGCTGCTGACCTTGAAAAGTGCCATCACCATTGCCGTAGAGGATCGTTAGCCCGCTGGTGGCAATATCCAGATTGCCATCCTGGTTAAAATCCGCCACCACCAAAGGGCCCGACAGAAGAGCCACATTGATTGGGGCCTCGAACGTTCCGTCGCCGTTTCCCAACAGTATGGAATTGCCGGCCGCGACGTCCGGCTTGCCGTCGTTGTTGAAGTCAGCAGCGACGATGGCGGAAGATTTTCCATTCGTCGGGTAGATCACGGGCGGCCCGAAGGTTCCGTTTCCCTTCCCCAGAAGTATGGCGACTCCGTAAGCTCCAACCTGGGTTGGCACAGGCACAGGAGCAGCAACATCCAGCTTGCCATCGCCGTTAAAATCCGCTAACGCCAAACAGCACGTGGCCCCAGTAATGGGTCCTATAATGGTCGTCACTTTTTGAGCCTGGAAAGTGCCATCTCCGTTCCCCAACAGAACCGACAGAGTGTTGTCAGACAAGTTCACGACCACGAGATCGGGCTTGCCGTCGTGGTTGACGTCGCCGACTTGCAGCGAGGCTGGAGAGTTGCCCACGGCGTAGCTCACGGGTGGCTGAAAGGTTCCATCCAGATTTTGAAGAACCACCGTTACGGTGTTATCCGAGGAGTTGGCGGTAGCGAAGTCAGGCAGTCATCGCCATTGAAGTCAGTGACGACAACGGAGTTCGGCTCCGCTCCAACAACATAGTCCATGGGGCCGGTGAAAACTTTCTGTGCCGACAGGCTGGCAGACGCCCATAGCAACAGCACGCCAAGAACGAACGCGTGGGGAAAGCAAGGCTGCACTATCGGCGAAGGAATAGACGGTGGCGAACCCTTCACGAGGTACCTCCTGGAACGAAAGCAGGCAATCATAGTCCAGAAAGCCTAAGTAATGGGCGGAATACTTACAGTGGGCCGGTTGCGGTCCTGGGCTCGGATAACCCATCAGACCGGCGCGAGCAGAGGAACTGCCCAGAGGGTAGTGGCGGCGTTGCGCTCCAAGGAAGAACTTCTAGCTACCTCGCTCACTACACCGTGAAGTTTTGGAATGGATGTGGATTTCGCACAGCTTACGAAAATGTTTGGCGACTACGTCAGTTCGATTCTCCCGATGCGAGGTACTCCCCACCACTACCGGAAGCACTGTATGGCATCGAACAAAACGGCTGTATAAAACTGACGGTCGTGACCGACCGCGATTTCCGCCAAATTGGACAGGAGATTGAGCAAGCTAGCTCAAAACTCAAGGAAACCAAAGACCCCAAACTCCGCCGCGATCTGCTTCTGGAAATTAGACGCCTGCTCAGGGAAGCCGATAGGCTTCTCCTCAACAAATCCGAGTGATACCCTGATTTCTCATGGAATCGATTCCAGATGCCAGCCGACGAATCCGGGAACTGACATCGCAAATCCAAGTAGAGAAGGACCCACAGAAGTTTAGTGCGCTGATCGAAGAGTTGAATCGCTTACTGGACGGCGTGCCGCCTCCAGAACCACCCAGCCCATCCAAAAACCATTCACAAAAATAATCAACGCACTATTAGGACACTACCCAAAATCGTCCAAAGAATCGGCCCTCGATAACCGCCGTAACCCAAGAATCTTGGTAGTGCCCAAAAACCCATCGGAATTGCCAACGCTAAGTGCTTGAGTCAGCGAGAGCGGAAACAGGTTTCTCAGCTTGCTCGAAAAGATGTGTTATTGGGCATCCTTGCGGGGACTCCGCTGGCAGAACGGGCACATAAAGACTTGCCGAGCGTGCGGCTTCAAGGACCGGCTAGATTCCCCTTGTTAGAGGCACGTGGAAGAAATGACGGCGAACGTCGCTCGCTTAACCAATGATGGGGACCTGAGCAAAAATGAAGGCCATCGGCTCTCCCCCGAAAACCGATGACCTCCATTAGAGCGGAGATCGTTAGAGGCCCGAATCTATGGCTATTTGTGAAGGCTTGTCAAGCTGTATTGCCCATCGGCTTCGATGCGTTTTACGAATTACGAACAGGCTGCATTTAATTGTGCTGAAGAGTGGGTTAGGGTGTAGGGTGACAAATGACTCCCGTATCTCCGGCTCTGCGAGTACGAGCCTTCCCCCGTTTATGCCGACTCGCAGCGCGTGGAATATCTTGAGGGGCAAAGGGTGTGCCGAAAACGCGCACCCTTTATCGTCGCCACAGTGAAAAACAAGGTCGCCTGGACAGTCTGACGACCTGGATGAGCGCGTGCGCCGATTGTTCGATATCGAACATACAGCCGTCCATGTTGTGACATAATTTACTTCTCTGGCCGCCTTGAGGTGTTTCGGATGGCCCATTCAATCTCTTCTCACATTTGTCCCATTTGCAACAAGCCCGTTGACTTACAGCAAGACCGATACGCAGATGAGGACGGCAAACTCGTTCATGAGGGCTGCTACGTTCAGCGCTTAGTTTCAGCGCGGAACGATCCGCCCGATCCGCACCATACGGAATAGTGGATTCACAGCAACCCACTTAATGTGTGCGATTGTGGACAGCCATAAAACCCGCTGCGTCTTAAGATTGTGGCCTTCATGGCTACCGCGTTCGATAACGAAGAATCCCTGACCCCTGAAGAAATCCTGCATCGGTTCAAAAAGGTTATGGGCCGGGACATGACCCCCGCGGAAAGGCACAAGTTTTTCTTGCCGGCTGAACCGTCATCCCGCACGCCTGAGAAGCAGGCTTGACCCGTAATGGTAAAGCCAGAAATAGAAAAGCCCCGATGCCAGTCGGAGCTTCGTAGGTCTGCGTTAGGACAGTACCCCAAGAGTCAAGAGCAGCGCGAGCGGTCACATTACGCCAGCAACTCCGTCAGTTCAGGGGTCTTTAAGTCACCGTTTACCTTTTCGTAGATTGCAATGAGTTGAGAGAGCTTGTCACGAATAGCTTTCACGTGATGCCACGAGAGCGTAAGAGCTCCTACGTTCTCAACACCCAGATCGTCGGGCGATTCCTCCGATAGAACCACGCACCCAAATTGAAGCCTTAGGTCGAAGGTCGTCCAACTAGCATGCGTACAGTTGGCATAAATCTCAGGGGGAGCGCTCCCACTTCATTGCCAATCGAGTCTTTATTTCGTCTGCCATGTCTCTCCTTTGTGGTCACGTGCCGTAGTAGCCAATCGGCAGGATAGCCTTTCTCTCGAGGTAGGTCCTCTGCCGACAACGTGGGCTACATTGCCTCTGCCAAAAACGGATGGGCACAAAATCCATACCGCAGCCCACACACGCCCGAGTCACGGATTTGCCAATGGACACCCCTAGATTTTGCTGTGATGCGTCACTGTGGGCCGGGAAATGCGTCACAACACCCCATTCCTGTTGTTTCATAGCGACCTGCTGCTGCGAGATGCAGCCGCAGCGTGGGAAATTAACTTTTTCAGTTTCTTCATTCCTGTTCCCAAATAGGTCGCCGTAATACTCGATTCCGGCTTTTCAAGACTGCCGAAGATCGGTCCTGTAATTTCTGTGCTTGTGCTGCGATTTCTTCTGGTGATGTTTCTTGAATTGGAATTGCCTTGCCTGGCGAAAGCTCTCCGCGAGGGAGGATAGGTCTCCCGATCGCTGATGCTGGCGCCGGTGGCTGAACTTCCGGCAGATCGGTAACTGGAATGGCTTTTGTCTTACTGAGTGCCTTCACGAATGCTTTGTTTGAAATGCCCTCGGGTCCTCCCCGTATCACGCGATTGAAAAGGTCCGTCCCTGCGCCTACTACAGTGGTCGGAACATCGCGCCGTCCCTCTGCTGCCTTTCCCGCAGAGGACTGGCGCTGATTTACTGCCGCCTCCGTCTGGTCGGCAACAGAGTACATCCGTCCATAGCGCTGCCGAATCCCCGCAACCTGTTCGGGGGTCATTCCAGTGCGCTTCGCTAGTTGATCGCGGAGAATTTCATTTAATCCATCGCGTTCTGCCGTGAGTTCCGGCTCATTCGCTAGCGCTTCCATCGTCTGCCCAGCTTCGCGCTTGTTGTAGGCGCTATTTAGCTGTTTGTTTATAGTCGCGATGCGTCTATCAATTTCTCCGAGCGTGGCCGTCTGTCCTTCGCCAGCATTCTTCCCTTTGAAACCAGTGCCCGCGGTCGCCACTTCTTCGTTAGCGTGTGGGCCTAGAACCTTTTCGTTAAAGTAGCCTCGGCTTTCTGTCGCTGCTCCTCGGGCAGCTTTCGCCCAATCAAGTTGCGTATTGAGCGGCAAGTTGTTTTTCGCAGCAAATGTCTTAAAATTCCCCGCTTGGTCAGCATTGGCCTTGATGTATTCGGCCACTCGTTCACGGATGGATTCACGGCTTTCGTTAGCCCGCGTGCAGCGTCTTCTGGTGCAATCGGGATAGGCTTGCGAGAAATTGCCTCTCCTGCTGCCCCAATAGCCCTCGGCACAATCGTCTCCGCTATTTTGCCGCCCACGACCGTTCCAGCGCCTTGCCCGATGGCCTCTGGCGCATTCTCTAGGGCTGCGTCAGGCGTTACCTTGCCAGAAGAATAATCTTGGATTGCATTGGCGACGGGCTTGATGCCCATGCGGTAAATCGGCAATTGCTCTGGCGACAATCCAGTTTCTTCGGGGGTAGGTTTATCCGTGATTGCGTGGTAGATCGGTAGATCGCCCCTGGAGTTCCTAGAATTGACTTGGCCCCACTGTAAACTTCCCGTCCTAGCGTCTTGGGAACTTCGATGGCATTCGTCTTTACCGCACTTGAATAGTTCTGCGGATTAGGAGCGAGCGTTGATGTAATAGCTTCATCAGCGCGATCTAAGATTCCGGGCTTTTCTGGAGCAGTCGCAGCAGTGGCGGGACTCGAACCATTGCTTTTAGCAGCCGCTTCCCACGGATCATTATCGGAAGTAGTAGACACGCTTGTGCTCGCAGCAGTTTGTTTCGCTGCTGGTTGTGAAGCTGCTGCGTCCTCCCAGGGATCACCCATTATTTTTTCTCCGAAACAGTCCAGCCATCTTGCGCTGCCAGTTGCTTGGCTTTAGGTACATCATTCCGAGCCTGATCCAAGTAACAGTGCATGGTCGATGTGCTCGGGATGCGATCAGGGCCGTCGTCTTCGGCGCCTGCATATTTCGCCAAACTACGGGCTTTCACCGCGTCTTGAGAAAACCGCCCACGCGCAAGATTGAACATCGACTTCATTTGTTCTGGTCCCAGCGTTACACCAGACAAGTAGCCATCCTTGTCGAATTTAGCCTTCACATTAGCCAGCCACGCCTGAGACTGTTGGGCTTCTTGCAGAATGGCCTGAGTGATCCTCGCTCCTTTTTGCAGACCCATAGTCATGCCGATGTGATTTGTTAGGAGATTAAGCATCGCCTGTTGGTCATGGTTTTTAAGAGCAGCATCTAAGCTGTCCGTCATCACGTTGTAACGTTCGGCGGATGCCATCGGGTCGGCGTAAATCTTGGCGACTTCCTGTCGGGCTTTGATATTTTCCGATTTGCTGCCTTTGTCTTGTCCTAGATCAATCTTGACGCCAGCCTGAGTTTTTCCAGTAGCGTTGTTCAATTGTCCAGCTAGCTCTTTTGCATCGGCGTCACTCATTCCCTCCTTGAATACGCTCGTAGGTAAATGATTTTTAGTAAGAATCGGGTCCCAGATAGCGTTGCGCTGTGAAGCTTGGTCAGCGCTTAGCGGCGGAACTTTCGCGCCGGCAGGTTCCTTTTGCAGTCCGGTAATCGTGTCGGACACCTGCGAAACTCGTGGATCATCGCTAGGCTTTACGCCCTTGTCAAGGTCTTCGCTAACGATCCCCGCGAGTACTTGCTGCGGGCTCTCTGGCTTGTCGGGCTTGGGAGTTTGCAGGGCGGTTGTCTGCGCTTCTTTCAGTCCAGTTTCAGCTGGGATGGCTTCTGTCTCAGCTTGCGTGTGTTGGGTCGTCGCTTCCTTCCCCGCTAATTCCGCTTGCTGCGCATCCTGCTGGGCCTGACGGTTTTCCTTTATTCGCTCATATCCAGAACTGCCGGGAATTGCCGCCTCAATGCCGCCAATGGCGGGCACTACTCGCCCTGCAGCCTGCCCAGCAACGTCTCAGGCTCTTAACCCGCCTACGCCGATTTCTGCAAGAACACGGGCTACTGGGTTTTGTATCGGGCCGTTAGGATCGCGGGCCTTGGCCCACAGGCTGGCAATCCCAGCTTTTAATGGAATCTGTGACGCAGGATGCGTGAATGTCTGCAGGCTCTTGTTTTCTAAATCCTCGGTGCTTCCCGGCGTGATTGGGATTGCTCTGCCTGATGGCAAAGGGCGCGGAACAACGCGAGACTCCAAATCTTCAGTAGAGCCGATCGGGATAGCTCTCGCATTCGGTGCTACGGCAGACTCACTCGCCGACGAGGTATCCACAGGAATGGCGCCGCCTGCAACCTCTGGCCCTCTCGCGATGATTGGCGCGGTCGTCTGGGGGCTGAAGTATTGGATTCCCCTGTATCAACAGGAATTGCGCGACCAATAGGAACCGAGCGCGTCAACGCTGGCCGAACACGACTCTCCAAGTCGGCAGTTGAACCGAGTGGAATTGCCCTCGCCTGCTGTGTGCCGTTAGCTGTTATTCCCGGATCAATGGGCGGCGTATTGACGGGGATTGGCCTTTGCCTCAAATCGTCATCCGAAGGGGTCTGGTCATCTTCCTCTTCCGGCATAGCGTTAGCGAGCATTATTTTTTCCTCCCTGTGATTCCGTTGATCAGCACGAACGAATTTGCGTGATTCACATTCTGATCAGACGCAACCGTCGCGCGTAAAACACTTTCGCGATTTTCGATGCCAGGTTCGATTGTCGGGGGAACTCTGGGCTTGGTGATGCCGTTTATCAAAACGAATGTGGGGCGAACCTCGCCTGTGCTTACCTTGGCGTCTGGTTCGACGTATTGGCGGTACTCGGCAGCGAGCTTTAGGTACTCTCGACGCTCTGACCATGCAACAACGTCCCGTTGATCGTCACTATGCCTTCTTTCTGGAAAAACTTCGTTTCGCACGCCGATACCCCTTCAGCAATTCGCCGAACCATTACGTGCGCGGGCACGGCTAGTTTGATCAGCCGCGCCAGAGCAGCCTTGACCGACGAGTTCTCCACGCTGTAGGTGCTTGTACTCGCCGCATACCCGGCAAGATTCTTGGCCTGTCGCTTTGATAGTCCCTGTGATCGTCCATCTATGTACCTCTGCTTTCGCGGGTTAAGCTTTGTGAAATCTGGTGTCGACATAACTCTTTCTGCGTCCTAAATACGCTTTCTTGGGGTAATGGACTATTTAAACGGTTCCTAAGTTTGCTCATCTTGGATATTTCCCTGTTGCGTCTGGGTTTCTTTGCCGCGCGGCATTTTGGGGATGCAATCCGGAAACGACTATTGAGGCAGACTTTCCCGGCAAGCTTGAATTTATTATTGGAACAGAATGGAACAGATTCGGGGTTTGGGGTCCCTCTAAGTGGTTGAAAATATGGTGGAGCTAGTCGGGATCGAACCGACGGCCTCGTCGTTGCGAACGACGAGGGTCTCCATCGCAACCACATGCAATTGGAACAACTTGCGGGCTCGTCTGGTCCGTTAGTGGTCCAATAAAATTCAAAGCCGGCGGAGTTCGCCTCAAACAAACTCAGCAGGAAAGGAAAAAACAAATGAAAAAGCTCGAGAGGAAGTTCCCCGAAACGATCAGCGTCGTCGTCGATCCCAACGATCAGAGGGAAGACGACAGCGCAGAGAATTTGCTGGCATGCAAGAACATCCGGGAAGCGGTCGGCGACGAAGAGACCGAGGTCGCGGAATACGAGCTCGTCACCGTGCGCAAGTTTTCCAAAGAGGTCGCGCGAGTCGGACCTCGGTGCGAAGCACTTCCGTAAAACCTGAGCGCCGGATCCCGCGCGCGGCGGGGGTCCGGCATTTGGATGCGAGAGTACAGTGGTCTCAAGCGATGAACAATCCCACCATCAGCGCAACCGCTCTTCGGCTCCTCGAGCTTATTCAATCAAACGCCGTGTTGCGAACCGCAGTCGAGGGCCGTCCCGATTTGTTGGCACTTTTCATTCGCGCGGCGGACGTTGCAGCGAAGATGAGCGCGGATCGAGCGCCTCTCGTCCAGGCCGTGACGTCCGCCGCGGATGCCAGCGACAGGGTTGTCGAGGCAATTCGCGACGCTAAAGTTGGAGAGCTCGCGGACCTGTTGCTCAGGGCATCGCATGAGATCGAAAGCCTGGCCAAACATCTCCAGGCGTTCGATCCGATCTCGGCTGCAGTGAGCGACGAAGCGGACAAGGCTTCGAACTAAAAGTTCCTCTTCGGGCTGGACGAATCTGATCCGGACCCGCACTCTTCTGAAAGTTCAAACTCTTCGAGGTCGGAGGATATTGTGCACACAACTGATACCTGCCGCCGATTCCCTCGAAAACAAACGGAGGATCACATGGCAACGGCAACGGAAGCACACTCAGCGGCGGAGCGACGGCCGACACCGCGGTTCGCTCTCAGCGAACGCGAGTTGAAGGAATACAGCTTGGCGCGGGCGATCCTGGTCTCCGCCGACAACCAAGAGGGTACCGACAGGCGAGCGGAGCGCAACTGCCTCGAGCTCGAGATCTCTCAGACGATCGAGAAGACAGTCACCGGAACGCGATACGGCGGAGTCTTCGTTCCGTGGAATATTTCCGCCGGCGAGTTCGCTCGCAAAGGCCCGCACAAAAAGATGTTCTTCCCCGGAGACAGGTCGATCTCCGATTACCAGCAGCGCGCGGGACTCGACTCGAAGACTACGACGACCGGCGTCGAGCTCAAGTTCACCGAACCGGGAGCGTTCATTGATTTTCTGTATAACAGTCTCCGCGTCAAGCAACTCGGCGCGGTCACAGTCACGGGACTGCGCGAGAATGTCGCGTTCCCAAAGCAAACCGGGAAGGCGACCGGAACCTGGGTCGCTGAAAATCCCGGCTCCGACGTCGCGGATTCGAACCTCACGCTCGGACAGGTCCTGACCTCTCCGAAGACCTATCAGTCCTCGTCGAGCTACTCCCGGCAATTGCTCGCCCAGGCCGTGATCGATGTCGACATGCTGGTCCGACAGGATCTCGCGCGCGACATGGCTCAGGCTGTCGACTTCGCGGCGATCGCTGGACCGACAGGCGGAAGCTCGCCGGTCGGGATCATGAACACGACAGGCGTCCAGTCCTTCGTCGTCGCGGCCGACACCGGCAACGGCGGCGTGATCGCTTATCCCGACGTCCTCAAGATGATCGAGGCCCTCGAAGACGTGAACGCGGATCAGCTCGGCGATCCCGGGTGGCTCACGACTCCGGGAATCAAAGCTGATTTGAAAAATACGACTCGACTCGCGAACCTGATCGCTTTACCCGTGTGGAGCGACGACGACGAAGTCGCCGGATACCAGGCTCGCTCGACGGTCCAGGTCCCGAAGACGGGCGTTCGCGGCTCGACGGTTAACAATCACGCGCTGATCCTCGGCGTCTTTCAGACGATGGTGATCGGGATGTGGGGAAGCGGATTCGAGCTCGTCGTCGATCCGTTCCGTCTCAAGAAACAAGGCATGATCGAGCTCACCACGTTCATGCTCGGCGACGTCGCGCTGAAGTATCCCCCGGCGTTTGTCGTCGCAGAAGTCCAGAAATAAAAAGCGGCCGCGGGGAAAAACCGGATCCCGGGAATCTCGCGGCCGTTTTGCAGACGTTCAAGAAAACGCGATCGCGATCGAGGGCAACGACATGGCCAGTTCTCCAGCTCCAGAGATCAAAGTAAAAATCACTGGCGAAGACACGGGCGTCTCCGCGGCGATCAAAGAGCTCTCGCTTCAACTCCAGCAACTCAAGAAAACTCAGGACGACGCCAGCGGATCGGCGCGCAAGCTCGGCGAGGCGGAAGCAGGCGCCGGCCGCTCGATGCGCGAGGCTCGCGAAGGCGCGCGTCTCCTCTCCGAAGAGACCGGCGTTCATCTCAGTCGCGGGCTCGCTACGATCGTTTCGAAATCCTCGCTGCTCGGTCCGCTTTTGAATGCAGCGTTCCCCATCGCCGCGGCGATCGGTTTCGGCGAGGTCCTCATCAGTGCCGCGGAAAAATTCTCCGAGCTCATCGCGAACACTTTCATCTTCACCGACGCGATGAAGGCAGCTTATAAAAATCAGGTCGCCGTCAATCAGGAAATGGTGAAGTTCGCGGAAGACAACAAGAAACTCGACGAAGAGTCCACATTGATCGGGCTCAAAGGGACCGAGCGCGAGATCGCCGAGATCAGGCACAAGGGCGAGGAGATCGCCAAAGTCCAGCAGACAATTACCGATCTTGAAAACAAACGCGGGGCGGCGCGCCTGGGGCTCCCCTCGATCTCGACGGGCGAGACGGTTCAATTCACCGACACAGATCAAGCGAGCCTCGGTCAAGCCCAGGGCCACAAAAAAAATCTCGAGACTCAGCAAAGGAATCTCGAACAGCAAGCGATGGTCGACAAGGCCGCGGAGGACAAGACCGAGGCGGAGAAGGCGAAGACTCTTCTCGATCAGACCAACAAAGCAAAACTCGCGCAGCTCGAGGCCGGCTTCGCGAACGAGCTCGCACTCTATAAAGCGCAGCACGCGAGGCTCGATCAAGACAACGATGCGGCCTTCGTGAAGGGGCTCGAGTCGAGCGCGGCGTTCTACGAGCGCAAAAGAGCTCTCGCGGCCGAGGAGTCAAAAAAAGAGATCGACGCACTCACGGCCGAGCGATCGCGCGTCCTCAGCGCTCCGACGAAAGACAAGTCCGAGCAGATCGCGAATCAAACGAAGGCCGCGGATCTCGCGAATAAGATCTCGATCGCGCGTGTGAACGCCTCGAAGATCGAGCAGCAGCTCACGAACGAGCAAGCGCAAAAACAGGACGAGCTCGATCACAAAAAGCTCGAGGTCGAGGCTCAGATCGCGAAGGCCCAGGGGCAGCGCTTCGACGAAGCAGCCGAGCAGATCGCGGCCCAGGCGATTGAGATGGGACAAAAACTCCGCGAGCAAGGAATGGCTCCCGATCAGATCGAGGCGATGGTCTCGAAGTTCAAATCGGCCGCGACGCAGCAAGCGCAATTCGCCGGCCGGAAGTCCGGGGGGCAGGACGCGATCGCGGATCTCTCGAGTCAAGAAGAGGACATCCGGCTAAAAAATAACGCGATCGTCGCCGACGTGAAAGTCGCCGAGCTCGAGCGCACGCGGATACCGGTCCTCCAGGCGATCGCGGCTCAACTGAAAGCGATGGCGATCGGTCCCGATCAAGTGAAAGAGGCCGACGACTTCGCGAGGTCCGTCGATAAGATCGCGGTCGCTTCAAAAAATTCGACCGTGAGCATGCAAAATTTTGGGAACCAAGCGTCTACGGCGATCAAGGGTGACCTGACGACTTTTCTCGGCTCGACGATCACTCAGGTTCACAGCGTCGGCGATGCGTTTCGGCAACTCGCGGGCTCGGTCGTCGGCTCGATCGAGAAGATCGTCGCGCAACTCCTGATCCAGCTCGCGATCCAAAAGCTCGTGAAAGCAGCGGCGACGGCTGGATTCTTCGCCGGCGGACTTGTGTCGAGTGGCGGCAGCGGGGGCGGAGGACACGCCGAGGGCGGTCTCGTTCTCGGTCCAGGAACGGGAACGTCGGATTCGATCCCGGCGCGACTGTCGACCGGAGAGTTCGTCATGCGCGCGGCCGCGGTCCAGGACATCGGCGTCGACAGACTCACGATGATGAATCGCGGAGTGCACATCCCGCCGATCCGCGGGATGTCGATCCCCAGGTTCGCCGAAGGCGGACTCGTCCAGGCCGGCGGAGGTCGAGGCGGAGCAATGGATCTCAAGCTCGGACTCGGGCTCGATCCCGGGCTCGTCTTGCACCATCTCGAGTCGAAGGCCGCGGGGAAGGTCATTCTCCAGCACATCGCGAGCAACCCGAAGGCCGCGGGCAAAGCACTTTCAAGGGGAGGACACTGAGGCGGAGAACTAGAGCGGGGGAAGTGAGTTGCGGATCCGGTACCGGATCCTGGAGAACTCTTTTTCGTAGATGTCCTCGAGACTTAGGTTTGTTCCCGCCGTTCGCGCGACGTCCACGATCGCGATTGCTTTATGGATGGATGGTAAGCGGTCCCGCCATGGGATTTCCGCCCTTTCGTAGAGGTCATCGAGCGCGAGTGTGTGACCGGCCGATCGTGCGATCTCCACAATCGCGATTGCTTGGAGGAGTGAGAAGCGGGGCGGCCGAGATGGGATTCTCGAGGGATGCCTTTCGTAGATGTCTTCGAGACTCAGATTTGTTCCCGCTGCTCGCGCGATCTCGACGATCGCGATCGCCTGGGGGAGTTGGGGATTGGATCCCCTAGCCCATTTGTAGATCTGCGACAACTCGGCATCCAGCTCTCCGGCGAGCCTCGCGGCAGTGTAGTCGTTTACGAACGCGCCGAGCTTTCCGCTCCACGTCGTTGAGCGCGGTCGACCGCTGTGCCGAGCGGGGACGTCGTCACCGCCACCGCAGCGCTTTCTCGCACGGCAAAGGCGCACGCGCGAAACATTCGAGCACGCAGGAGTGCAGCAAATTTGGTGCGCCCGAGTGGGGTCAAACTTGATCTGGCAGATCGGGCAGGTTCGACCGATGAGTCTACCGGTGCGTCGGTGAGGTTTTCGCTTGTCCTCTAGCGTGACGACTTTGTCAGACTTCTGTGTGGCGAACGCTATCGACCGTAGCTCATCGAAAGCATCGATCGACAGCGACTTTTTCTCAAGACGAGGTTGGGATGTTTTGTCTGAGTCAGTCACGTTTCCCATGGGGCTGAGTCTAGCACCGCGGGAGCGGGAGCTCAGTTCACGCGCCTCTTGCGTGCCCAGCGAGCGATGCGAACCTGATAGCGATTCCGTAGTCCGTCGAGGACCTCTCCGACACTGCCGAGATCTTCCAATATCCGATCCTCCAGGGCTTCTCGCTCCCGGCGACCTTTCTGCCATCCCGCTTCATACGCCAGGGCGAGATCACTGTTTTTCGGATGAGGATTGAATCCCGGTTTCGGTTCTGCGTTCGTCGCTGTCGTTATGACGGAGCGAGCGCTTGCTTCGTCGTCGTGACGGTCGGTCCGGTCACTTTGTCGAACTTCGGAGCGGCCGGAGCTTCCGGCATGTGATGAGATGTCGCCTCGAAGTAGGTCTCGGGATCGTTTTTTTGTGGGGGCTCGGTGACTCTCATCGATCGGCGAATGAAGATTCGGTCGCCGTACACGATCGCGTCGGGTTCGCCGTTCGCTGGAAGCTGGACCTCGGCGATGAGGACCGCGTCCTTCGTCTCGAGTCTCATCGTTTGCATGCTCATGGGTTGGAACCTCCCTTTCGGGAGCGATCATAGCGGAAACGCGAGGAGAGTTCTTTCTCACAGTTTCGGCTCCTTCGCTTCCTGCGACTGCTGTTTCTTGGCCTTTGCCCGACGCGCGGCATCTCCGAGAGAAGTCTGGTCGCCGTCTACGCTGCCCGCGCTCGACGAACCCGTCCCGCTCAGCGTGTAGCCCTCGATCGGATGTTCCGTACTCGGAGGAGCGGCCGCAACTTGCACCGTTTTCGACTGCCCATTGTTTGGGGCAATTGCAGCGCTCGCTGCGCAGCTCTGGCGTGCGGCCGAGACTCCCTCCGGAGTGAACTTGTCGAGCACAATCACGTGCGTCCCGGATGACTGAATCTCCTCGAGCTGCTTCCCCTTGTAGCTCATCTTCGCGTTTGCGAAGTTCGTCGAGTCGACGTAGTCGTAGTTCGCCCCAGGCGCGATCGGGACCCCGATCAGTGCGAAATAAATCAATCGCCGGCCGACCGTTCCCTTGTGCTTCACGATCAAACACGAGTTCTGTTGCTGAGCAAAAGCTGTTGCTGCAAGTGCGAGAACTGCGATGAGTTTCAATCCTGATCTCATGATTCCCTCCGAAACCTAAGTTGGCTAAAGTATCTCTCCCGAACAGCCGACGACGACGTTACCAACGATCGCCCATCCGGTACTCTCGGTCCCCGCGGCATAGAGCCTTGTGGCCTTGAGGTTCACGGGTTGCCTGGGGATGGCGAGTTTCCCCATCTCGTCGGCGACCATCAGTCGCCCGTCGGAGAGTGACGAGATCTGAGGGATTCCGCCGGTGAGCTCCGACAGCTCTTCCCGCGTGAATCCGCGCTGAGGGTTTTTCGGATGGACCTCGGTCTCTGTCCCGTTCCACTCGATCAGAGTCGCCATTTAGCGCGACCTCCGCGATCCGTCGAGGACCTCGTCGATCGTGAGGGGTTCGCACGAGCAGAAGAGATCTCGCGCGTTCGGTTTCTTTGCGTTCGCTTTGAGCGTCTGAGCGTCGCGCATGATCGCGCTTCGCTCGGCCTGGGAGAGTTGCTCCCATTTGCGCGTCTCGCGATTGCGTTCCTGCCAGTTTTTGAGAGCTTCGAGAAAGATCGTCGTGTCTTGAGGTGAAGAGGAAGGGACTGGTACTGTGAGTGCAGCCATGGTTGCCTCCTGTAAAGGCGATCTGGTTAGGGCTGGTCGGGTGTTAGAAGCACTCGGCCGGCCCGTTGTTTGGTCTGAGATAAGTATCACGCAGCGCTCGCCGTGGTGTCCACAATTGATTAAACGGAGCAGCCACTGCGATTTTCTCGAAGCCGTTCACTCGCGAATTTTCGGATGAGATCCGTCGTCGGCCGCGCGGAGTCTCTTCTCGGCTTTTTCGACCAACTCGAAGAGTGAGGCGATCAGTTTTCCGGTGTAGGCGGGACGTTCGGTTAGAGGGAAGGACGAAGAGACCTGTACTTTAAGAGCACCCATGTGGAACCTCCAGGTTCCGCGTGGTCAGGCTGGGACGAGTGTTGAAAGCACTCGTTTCGGCCCGCGCAAAGAGCGCAAGACCACGAAGTTTTAATTTTTGGGTGCGGGCCTGGAATCCAGCCCGAAGAGACGGCGATCGACCTACTCGCCGCGTGTTTCGAAACCAATTCTCTGCTAGAGGCAGATCACCTGTCAAGGTACGACCGTGCGTTTCGCTTCCTGTCCATGATATGTTCACCTTAGCGCCATGAAAGAGCCCTCTTTTACCCTGGAAATGAAGCGACAGCGCGCACGCGCCGGCCGCGCCGGCGGCAAGGCTCGAGCGGCTCTCCTGACGAAGAAAGAGCGACGCGCGATCGCGATCAAAGCGTCGCGCGCGGCCGCGGTAAAGAGATCCGCGAAGGGGAAACTGTGAAGAAAAAAACCTCGAAGAAAAAAGCGGCCGGCAAGAAGAGCTCACAAACGAAAAGCCGCGTCCCGACCTGGATCGGCAAGATCGACGAATGCGCGCGCGAGCTCCATATCGGCGAACGCTACGTCTACGATCTCCAAAAACGCGGACTCCCGCGAGTTTCCCCGGGACGCTACAACATCCCGAAGTGTTTTCGCTGGTATGTGCGATACCTCGAGCGGAAGATCATGGAGCGCTCTCTCAAGAAAGACGGCGACGGAGACGGTCCCGCCGCGGGTGTCATGCGTCAGACGCTCCTCTCAGTTAAGGCCGAGCTGAAACAGATCGAGCTCGCCGAGAAGCGCGAGCAAATCGTCTCGATCGAAAAAGTTCAGAAGGACATGGAGGCGATCGTCGTCGAGATCCGGACGCGGATCCTCGCGCTTCCCCCCAGGCTCGCGGCCGCGGTCCTCGGCGAAACGGATCTCGCGGTCTCGCAAGTGAAGATCGAGCGATCGCTGAAAGGGGCTCTCGATGTCCTCAGTCAATTCGACCCCGACGACGAAGCGGTCGCGTCGTCCTCGAGCACGCGATCGCGGACGCAATAATTCTCGCGCTCCGGGATGAGAAACGAAAACGCGCCATGATGATCCTCTATCACAGAACGACTCGCGAGAACGCCGAAGCGATCAAAAGCGGGGGATTCAGGGACACGACGGGATCGTATTTCACAGATCGCGAGTTCTCGGGTGTTTGGCTCTCAAACGTCCCGCTCGATCTGAACGATGGCGCGGCCGGCGATGTTCTGTTCGAGATCACTCTGGAGTTGCCAGATACTGCGATTGCCGAATACGAGTGGGTCGAGGAAGGCAAGCCGTATCGAGAGTGGCTGATGCCGGCCGCGCTACTCAACGCACGCGCGAAACTGAGCGAAGTCGATCATTCCGGCTGAGATCCGAAACGGAGTGCATCGCGTCCGCGAAGTGGATGCGACTCTGGCCACCTCTTACGGTTTTGTGATGTTCCAGTTCGACTTTGGATCCGCCGGAGCTACTTTCGCGCGCCTGCTTTTCCAGTCGGTAAGAATGGCCTTGCATCCCTCTTTCGCAGCCTTCGCGACTGTGCCTTGGCTTCCCGCGTAGAGAACGTTCTGATCGCCGTCGAGCAGCATCACCTGACTCAGCGCACTTCTGAAAACCCCGTACTCCTCGCCACGATTCAGCAGGAGTGAGTAGTCCGGAGTCGCGTCCTCTTTGCGTGTGATCGAAATTTCCGGGCAAGACTTCAGCAGATTCTTCGCCAGTTCCATCGTCTGATCCTGGCGCTTCACGGTCGAGGTTGCGCGCGCGGCCGCTCGCTCAGATCCGTTGCCATCGATGAACACGACGGGATGTGTTTGAGCTATCGCAGACGTTCCAACGAGCAGAAGAAACAAAGCAGCAGACTTCATGGGCGTCCTCCAAAGGCGCCCGCATCGTTCCACACTCGCCTAGTCTGGTCAATGGCACTCAGAGGCGCATCAGTCGTGCGTGCGCGCTTTGGGCGTCGTCCCACTTCCGCCGGCGGGATCCGCATGATGCACACATGTACTTTACGTATGTACATCGCATTGAGAGCAAAGGCTTTGGACGGCGGATCGGACGACACAAGGATGGACATTCAGTCGTCCCACTTGGCTCAAGGTACTACCCTACCCCCACCCCGCGCGCGGGTGACGGCGACCCCCGAGCCAATCTTGGGTGAGGTTTTCAAATTCAGAGTTCACTGCTGCGGGCTTTTTCCCACTTTTTTCCACGCGAAAAATTTTGACGAGCTCGAGGATGAGCGTGAGCTCGAAGGACGCCACGCCTAAATAACGGCAACGTGGAGGCCCCTGGCGGGCGAAATGGCGAGGCCGTTTTCGAGGCAATCCAAACCCTCACTCGAATGCTCCGGCGCGATCCTGGGAGGACCAGCGCTTCAGCGTGCTCGCGCGTAATCGTCGACGGCGATCGGGAATCTCAGAGCTCCCCGCGAAGCCACGCGAGTGCGATCCGCGCTTTTTCGCCGGCCGACAAGGTCGCGATCAGATGCTCCACGCGATCCGCGGCAAGGTTCGGAAGGACCGAGGCCGAGCCGTTGCTCCCGTTTGCAGGCGACGATGCGTCTCGATGGACCGTGCGTGCATGCCCGTTGGCCTTCGCTGGGGATCCATTCCCTGCTTCGTGGTGACCGTTTGATCCCGCGGCCGCGTGACCGCATTGCTCGGCCGTTCTTCGCTTGTCCCTGTCCAGCGAACGTGACGAGGGCAGAGACCGATGCGATTCTTGGGACCGAGCTGCGTTTCGCATCCAGGTCGTTTGCAGATTTTAGGCGCGATAATTGCGTCGGTTTCGGGAGTGTTTTGCATTTTTACCCCGCTTTCTTGCTCTGTGGTGTCTGAGTCGCTCGATCGTATTCGTTCTCGATTGACGAACGCGATCGATGGTGTGGATCCAGTTAAGCTCGCGGCCGTGTTCGCCGCGGGCGTCTCTGTCGTCGGAGCTTTTTGATCCGTCGCGCAGCGCAGTCGTTTCCGCTGAACTGGACAGGGGACATCGTCCAGGCAGAAAACGCAACTCGGGTCGCCGGCGTCGGTTTCATGAGTCGCCGCGCATCCGTCACCGTGAAGATCGAGACATCGTTTGCACTGCAACATGGGGATCTATCCGGGAGTGTAATCCGATCGCGGCGAAATCCTCAGTTTTTCCACAGCGGAGAGCGAGCACGCCTTTTTGTTCCGCGCCGGCGCGATGTACACTCGATCGCAATTTCCTCGGATAGCTCGCTGTGAGGTCCGGCCGGATCATGCAGCGCGTGACGGGGGAGCACTCTCAGCTCCCCCACTCCGAGGTCCCCACTTTTTTGAGAGATCACGTGAGAGGTGATCCGAGTGTCCTCCGATGAACTGGACCCAAAGCTAGAAGCGGCAACCCGACTCTTCATCCACCACGAACAAGAACTCAGCCGAGACGTATTCCTTCCATCGGCCCGGAGATGGCTGTCCGGTTGGCGCCGGCGCCGGGAGGAAGTCGCGACCGCGACGGAAGCCAGCGAGAAAGATTCGTCTTTGATCGACGAGATCCTTCACGACAAAACACTGCAGAGACTCGACGAAAAAACGCAGCGAGAGCTCGATGAAAAAGTGCGGGACCTCCTCGTCCTGAGGGAAAAGTCTGACGAGGAGGTCGCTAGGTTCGCTCGAAAGCCCCAAGAACTCGAGCGCGAAAAACGAGACACCCTCAAGAGGCTGCTAGAGAAGCTTTACGACTCACGGGAGCAGGTGGAGCAACGCTTTCGCCCGTTTGCTCAGCTCCTGGCGGACGAGGAAGTTCGGCGGCGAGTATCGCGTCGAGTCGCCAATGAGCTGCTCCCCATCATGGACGAGCTATTTGTGATGTTCGAGATTCCCGAGCGAAGCGAGACCGGGACACCCGAGCTCGAGCGCCGGCTACTGTCCGAACTCCAGCGGATCGCGGACGAAGAGATCATCACAACCGTAGTTTCGGGAGGACTGACGACGGATCAGAAAACACAGCAGATCGGAGATCGAGTCGAATCCCGACCTCGGCATAGCCGCTCACAGAGCCAGCCGCGAGAAGTCGACCCTAGCAAGGGACTGATCGCGAGAATCAAATCACACGGCGAGCACACAGCGGAGCGGATCGCTGTCCTGATGGATGAGGCTATCGAAAAATTTTCGCCGAAAGTTCAACTCACGTGTGCTCCCCTCGATGAATGGAAGCAAGACGCGCCATCGGAACTGCGAACGTGGAAAGAGTTTTTGGATCACAAGCCTACCCACAAACGCGTTCGGAACTACATCAACGGTGTTCCCGCACTCCCTTCAGAAATAAGCAAAAAGTCCAACTAGCACCGGACGGCCGAGATCGCTGGCGCTGGTGCTGTCGCTGGCAAACGCTGGTGATCGCTGGTCACCAGCGACGCTTTATTTCGAGTCTTGCCAGTGAGTTAGATCGCTGGCGCTGGTCAAAAAGAGTGATTTCACTTGCGGTTTCTCGCTCGCTCGACGACATTGCGATCCGTCATGAGCGACGAATTTTTGACCGACCCCTTCGCGGATGAAGATCCACTCACCGGTAGCGAGCTCCGCGATCTTCGCGTTCTCTCCGGACTCTCCAGGTCGGACCTGGAGAAGTGCGCCGACCTCAGCCCGGGCCGCGTGAGAGCCATCGAGAACGGCTATCTGCGCCTTCATCGCTGGGAATCTGCCAAGGTGAAGCGCTTGTTGCTCGAGGAGATGGCGAATCGCGCGGCCGAGATCGCGAAGCATCTTCCAGACGGCGGAGCGGCGGGACCCGGGGGATCGAAATCGTCCGCGGAGACGTCTTCCCCATGAAAAAACGAGAGGGCCTCTGCGAATTACAGAGGCCCCGGAGCGATCACGACGGCAACGAGCAACGCAAGCAACCCAGCGGTGAAGAGCCCAATCAACCCCGAGGATCGAATGCAAGCTTACGATAACATCCCGACCCGCGCGACCTCCAACAAAATCCCGGCGCTCCGCTCTGCCTCCGCGCACGTCCTCGGCACGATCGAGCAGCTCGAGGCGACGCGATGAGCGCGCCGGAAAATTCGGCGACGCAGCGCGGCCGGATTCTCCGCGTGTTGCTCGAGGCCCGCGGCGACTGGATCCCGTCCCCGACGATCGCGGCGATCGCTCAGCAATACAACGCGCGGCTCTTTGAGTTGCGGCGCCTCAATTTTCGAATCGAGAACCGCACCGAGGAGCGCAACGGAATACGTTGCTCCTGGTTCCGACTGGTCCCCGGGCCCGTCCAGGTCGAGCCTTCGGCGGCTCCGTCCGCTGAGCGCGTCGACTCCATCAATTCACAAACGAAGCCCGCCGGCGACGTCACGTCGCTCCCCCAACAAGAGACGCTTCCATTTTTTCCCCTCAGGAGATCGCTGATGCCCGAGCAAGATTTCAACGCGCCAGTCGAGCGCAGAGTTCTCGCGACCGCATTTATCCATCCGGAAACTTTCGAAAAGTTCCGCTCGATAAGCACCTGGTTTGACGATCGTCGTCACAAGATCATCTGGAACGCAATGCACGTCGCGCGGAACATTCAGGGCCGGATCGACATGATGACCGTCTCTGAGGAGCTCGAGCACCGCGGTTACTTGGATGAAGTCGGCGGCATCGCATACCTCTCCGCACTGCTCGATTCACTCGATCCCAACGAAAGGCCGCTCGCCGTCGTCGCGGAGTGGAGAAGCCGACGGTCGCAAGGGCAATGAGCACTTACGGCGAGCTTCGCACTTTTCCCGTTGCGGCCGGACTCCTCGATCCGCGGCATGTCCAGGCGATCGATCCGAGCAGTCCGTGGCCGATCTACTTGTGGTTTCTGGAGCACGTCACTTGCGACGAGGCGCGGGACGATGATTTCGTCGGCATCGTGTTGCACGGTCGCTCGATCAGCGTTCGACAAATCGCGGAGGAGCTCGGGATCAAAGATCGGGCTTGTCGCCGGCATCTCGCGCGCCTTGTGAAGGCAGGTTATGTACTCCAGAAACAGACTGGCGCGGGAGCGTGCATTTATGCAGTCGCGAAGTCGAAGAGATGGGCCTGGAAAAGACAACTCCGCGCCGGCCGAAACCACGCCTCAAAACCTCCCGAGTCCCAACCCAGCTTATCCTTCCCAACCCAGCGCGAATCAGGCGACTCCCCTCACCAAAAAGTGGTGAGCGGATCGTCATCCCCTCACCAGATTCTGGTCGGGTCTGACCAAAAAGTGGTGAGCGCAATAAGGAAAGACCACAGTAGTCACAACAATCTTTCACAGGGGGACGTGGATCCGACGATCGCGGATCTTCGACCACCGGAAGAGAGTCAAAATCCCCCCTCTCAAAATCGACCGTCGTCGATCGAAGCGACGCCTTTCCCGATCACAGTCGACGAGATCGGAGCGAACGAACTTCCTCCAGCGGGTCTCACGGTCCATCAGCTTGCACAAGGTCTGATGGACAACCTCGACTTTGTTGGGGAAAGGACTGATCTCGAAATCTGGACTCGAGCGATCGCGCTCAAGGTCCGAAGAGCGGGGATTTCGAAAGAAGCCGCATACCAGCACATCTACACGAAAGCTAAGGCAGCGCAAAAGCGTGGCGAGTTCACGAAGCCGACGTTCTGGATGAAGGACAAATCCAACAGCGACACACCGGAAGGGGGCAAAGGCAATGTCTTCACAAAAAGTAGAAGTGCTCGCGGGATCCTCGAACGAATGCACGTTGCAGCGGGAGCTGAGAGTGCTTGAGATGCTCACGACGTTTTACGCGGCCGTTGGCAATGCGCCCGAGACTGATGCGGGTCTAGCGCTGATGGCTAAGCTTCTGTCCGCTCGCGCGGAGCCTCAGTCGATCAATGCCGCGCTTGAACGCTGTCTCGTTGAGTGTCGCTATCCGATTCGGCTTCCCGACATCCTCCAGCGGATCCCGGGAACCGAAGCGGCCGACGTGAACGCCGAGAGGCGGCTCGCCTGGGACGTCGTCGAGAAGTTCGTCCGCAAATACGTCGGCAACGACGTCCACGGCAACTATGGGCCCGAGTTTGGGTGGTACGGTCCGCAGTTCAATTGGCGCGGCGAGGTCGTGAAAGCGGCAAGCTATACACAGCTTTCCGCTCGGATCCTCGACACTGTGCGTCGCACGGGCGGGTGGAGGGTGTACGCGCTGTTAACGGACGAGGATTTTCCCCATCAACAAAAACGGTTTTTCGAGGAGTACGAAGCCTGGAGCGAAGTCGAGCGGATCAGCGATCGAGCGCGGATCCTCGAGACCCCGCGGGGGAAAGAGCTCGTTGCGGCGAAGACGATGGAACCGGAATGGCCGCGAGCTCAGGCTTCGGCGCCTACGGCCGCAGCCGAGCCGATGTCTCCGCAGAAGGCGCGGATCATGAAGGCGATCGCGAACGCCGGCAAAGCGATGCGATGAAACTATCGGGTTCCCGGCGCGTCGTCCTCTGTGCGTCGGGTCGCGGCAAGGACGCTTCCCCATAATCCGCCATGGGTGGAAAGCGGCCGGCCGAGGCGGGGCGGAGTGAGCTCCCGCTCCGCCCAACAAATTGTGAAAGTCGAAGCGGTTTTCTGAAAATGCCCTTGCCCGATCACAACTCGGCGGATCGTAATCGCGGGTACGGAGTTGTAAACCGTGATAAAGTCGCGTCCGAGGCGAACTCCGGCCGGCCATCGAGAGGAGATCTCGAGAAAATGGCTCGCCGGCGGTATCAAGATCCAAAGCCGATCAGGGAGGGCAATTTCTGGTATCTGCGAATTTGGCAGAACACACCAGGGCTGGCCCGCAAACGTCAACGCATTCAACTAGCGCCCGCGACGACGCCGGAGCGGGAGGTTCTAAAGATAGCGGCCGAGAGACTTCGCCCCATTAACCAGGGTGTCATCACGGCCGGTTCCGCAGTGAACTTTATGCACTTCGTCACCGACACCTACGAGAAAACAGCTTTCCCGTTGCTGTCGTCCGAAGTCCAAAAGACCTATCGAGGCGCAATCCGGAAGCACCTCGCGCCGGTCTTTGGAAATTTCTGTTTGCGCGATCTGACGCCGGTGGCGTTGCAAGCCTATTTCTCGGGCTTGCACGTGAAGGGCGTTAACTACCCCACCATTGTGAAAGTGCGGGACGCTCTGTCGAGCATTCTGCGAACCGCGGTGGCCTACGAGTTCGTGCAGAAAAATCCGATGGAGAATTTGCAGCTCCCGCCCGACAAGCGAGGGAAGCAAACGAAACCCTGGATTACTCCGGCGCAGTTTTCCGCGCTGATCGAACTGATCTCCGAGCCCTACGCGACGATGATCTTTGTCGCCGTCTGGACAGGCCTTCGGATCAGTGAGATTGCTGGACTCAGGTGGCGATCGATTCACAGTGAGTCGATTACCGTCGAACAGCGCTATTGCCGCGGGGATTGGTCATGCACCAAAACTCCCGGCAGTGCGGCGACCATCGCGGTCGATGCCGATGTGATCGCGCGCATCCATCGACTCAAGACGCTCACGATTGACGTACGGGCCGGCCGAGCGGTTCGCCGTTACAAAGTCGTGAAGGCGGACGGTCCGGACGAATTGGTTTTCCAATCAGTGAAAGACGGGAAGCCGATGAGCGATGGGAACGTTTTGAAGCGCCACATCAAGCCGGCGGCTCGTTGCCTGGGATTCAAGGTGACGTGGCGCTCGCTGCGTACTTCGTGCGCGACCTGGATGGTTAAGGCGGGAGCCGACCCGAAATCGGTGCAGGGACAGATGCGGCACTCCCGCATCTCGACCACGATGGACATCTATGCACAGTTCGTTCCGGAGGGACAGAAGCAAGCGGTTCAGCGACTCAGGGAATACGTTCGCGAGAGCGCTGGTCCCGTGTCTGGTCCATCTGGTCCGTTACTGGTCCAATAACTCGAGAGAAAAACACCGTGAAGGAATCAGCAAATCCGCGCAACTTGTTGAGAAGATTGGTGGAGCTAGTCGGGATCGAACCGACGGCCTCGTCGTTGCGAACGACGCGCTCTCCCAGCTGAGCTATAGCCCCGCACCGGATGGATTTCTACTCGCTCATTTTACCAGCGTTCCAGTCACGGCA
>Ga0185299_10002742_pt1 | contig 25935 bp, 24 predicted proteins | sample PaiPotPPA55metaG_FD_128002 | JGI IMG/M metagenome (GOLD analysis project Ga0185299, IMG submission 128002) | Iron sulfur acid spring bacterial and archeal communities from Banff, Canada, to study Microbial Dark Matter (Phase II) - Paint Pots PPA... ...
AGCGATTTTCGACCCAGCGTCGCAGCAACCGCCTCCCTACGGAGGCGTTTCGCAGCTCGCTTCCTGGGCGGGAGTTTGTCCCGGCAACAACGAATCAGCGGGCAAGCGCAAGAGCACCGCGTATTCCCGAAAGGCAACGTCTACCTGAAGACCACCTTAGTCGAGGCCGCCAACGCCGCGGCCCGTACCAAGGGACCTTATCTGCGAGACGAGTTCTACCGCCTCAAGGCCCGCCGCAGGTAGAAACGGGTAGCCGTGGCCATAGCCCATAAGATCTTGGTCTCATCTATCACTTGTTTTCTCAGCAAGTGTCTTAAAACGGCCTTGTTTGTAAAATTAAAGTTAAGTATCTTAGAAAGATGGCGGTTTTTTTTGCCAATTCTCCCATATGAATGGGTAGTCGTAAGTCACGAAGTGAGTCTTGCTTAATTCTGCCCGAATCTCGTTTCGCAGAGATTCCGAGTTGGGATAAAACCTATGGAACTGTACCTGAATGTCAGTACATAGCGGAACAATTTCACATTTCAACATTCTGCGTAGCACCGGATACTCTTCGCCTTCGATGTTGATCTTGATGAGATCGATTTTGTGAATCGCGTTTTCACTAATAACGCGGGTTATGTCGTGAAGCTGAATCTGCACCCCGCCACCAACAGTTTTGTGAATGCTAGAAGCATCGTCGAGTTCTGCAATTTGTACAGGTCCGTCATGATCCGAAATGCCGCAGTCGAAGACCTTGATTTTTGGGTTGTTTTGGAATCGTTCCCGGATCTGCGTAAAGAGGCTGGGCAAAGGCTCGAAAATGAAAATGTGTGGGTCATAGCGAGATGCTATTTTCGCAGCCCAATCTCCTTTGTAGCCTCCGACGTCGATAACGATGCTTGTCGGCGCAAGTGGATAATCCAGCCGTAACGTCTCGTCTCCACGGTCGTTAAACCATCGAGCTGTGGCAACATTGAGCGGAGTCTTCACCAGATGTTGCCTGTACAGTCCAAGCGCACGCCTCCGTACTGCCTTCGTTAGGAGGATTATATTCATCCAATCTCCTGGGTTTTGATCTCATCGTACAACTGAGTTTGAGCTGGTGGGAACATTCGGTGCGATTTGTCGACCGTACCATTCCGTCCGATACGAGTCAATATTCGGGCGAACTGGCCCTTCTCGTCGGAATCGCTCAAGATCGAAATGCTCGGCACGGCAACTGCCATAAAAAATTATCTTCCGGACTATGCCGCGATTTGCTGAGGTGCCAATGCTACTGAGTAGCCTAGACTTTCCAGTCGATGAACCAAGTTGCGCGTGAAGTGGTTCTGGTTGAGCTTATCTAGCTCCCTCGAAAATAGCCGTAAGTGATTGATTCCACGTCGGCACATTTTCATGATCTGTTGTGAGCCACGGATCATGAGCAACTTAGCAGCTAGTACGTATCGCTCCGTTTTGATGACGCTGCTCGTAGGTAGCTGTTTCATCCAACCTGCTCAGATTTGTTTTGATCCTTTGATCCATTGTTGCCGGTTTTCGCGAAATTACGTTCGCGGTATGATTGATTTTAGGAAACGCGGTATTTGTTCTGGGATTTGGATGAAGAAAACCTATGGTCATAGTTCGCTTAAATGGCGGTCTTGGGAACCAGATGTTTGGGTACGCAATGGGGCGTGCGTTAGCCCACCGCAGGGATACGTCCGTGAAACTCGACTTCCGCGATCTAAACTCGGATCGCAAGCGTTGTTACAGCTTAGGTGCCTGGAACGTGAACGCTATTCCGGCTTCGACTGTCGATCTATTTCGGGTGCGAGTGGCAATGGAATTGTGTCGTGTACTGAAGCGCTCCTCTCCCTACTATATCCGGCCCGTGGTATATGAACAGTCATTTTGCTTCGATCCGAACGCTCTGAGGGCGCCGCGAGATTGCTTGCTAATCGGATACTGGCAGTCCGAAAAGTACTTCAAGGAAATCGAAACGACCATTCGCCGGGAATTCACGTTGCGCACAGAGCCGAGCGCCAGAAGTCAGGAAATCGCGCGAGCGATTCAAGCTAGCAACAGCGCCTTCTTGCACATCCGACGTGGTGATTACGTGTCCGATCCGAAAACCAACAACGCTCACGGGACGTGCTCGATGCGCTATTATGAAGAGGCCGTGAATTACATCGGGAGCGCTGTGCATAATCCCCATTTCTTCGTATTTTCGGATGAGCCGCGGTGGGTGCGAGAGAACCTGAAGATTGGGTTCTCAATGACCATTGTGGACCATAACCATCCGGGAACTTCGCTGTCGCCCGGTCGCGAACAAGAAGATCTATGGCTCATGACACTGTGTCAGCATGCAATCCTGGCGAACAGTTCATTTAGCTGGTGGGGAGCGTGGCTGAATTCGTTACAAGAGAGAATCGTGATTGCACCAGGACAATGGTTCAAATCGTTGAAACACGATACCCGTGACTTGATTCCGCAAGATTGGATCCAGATGTGAGAGTGGCAGCGGTATGCGAGCGCAATTTTCCTGTCGCTCGTATAATTTCTCTGGAGACAGAAAGCTTATTTTTGTATGCCGCACATTTCCGTCATCATGCCGGTCTACAATGACGCCCGTTATGTTGGAGGGGCCGTAGAAAGCATTCTTGGCCAGACATTCACCGATTTCGAGTTCATCATCATCAACGATGGTTCTACCGACGCCACATCAGAGATCCTCGGGCGATATCGAGATTCTCGCATCCGGCTTGTCAATCAGGAACAGAATCTTGGTGTCGCGCGTTCCCTGAACCACGGTCTCGTCCTCGCTCGGGGCACCTACATTGCACGCCAGGATTCCGACGATTTTTCAGTATCTGACCGCCTAAAGAGACAAGTTCGATTCTTGGAGACCCATCCCGATGTTGCCGTGGTCGGTTGCTCGGCGTTTGTTATTGACGGCGGGGGATCGAAAATCGGCGTCTGGTCTGTGGAGCCGGAGGACATTGATCTCAAGTGGAGCTTATTGTTTGGCTGCCCGTTTATACACGGTGCGGTGATGATGAGGCGTTCACAAATCCATGAGATCGGTGGCTATCCGGAGGATTCGACCTTCAGTTATTCCGAGGATTATGAGTTGTGGTGCCGGATGGCAGCGCGTTGTCGATTTGCCAACTTGGCAGAGCCATTGCTTAAGTTCAGATCGAACCCCCAATCAATTTCGCGACAAAACTCCAATGAACAAGTCAAACAAGGAATGACGGTGAGCCGACGAACCGGTCTTGGTTACACCGTCATCACGGATGATGTCTGGAGTGGCATTCGGGCCATCTTTGCAACGGCCGGAGGAGGGCCTGTAAATGTGAATCATACGACGGTTCGTGATGCTGCTGTTGCCATGCATCAACTAAGAGAGGCGTTTTACGCAAACAACACTTTTTCAACTGCTGAGGTCGCCCGCCACAGACGCAAGCTAGAGCGTCGTTGGGCTAGGCGGTATTTGGCTCTAGCCATCAAAAGAAATGGCAAGCGCGATCCGCTTTGCCGCGCGGAGCTAATCCGTTGGGCGGTACGACTTTGCATCTCGAGCGTGTCGCCAGAAGGCGGCCGCGTGTGCACTCAAAGAGTATAACGGCAAGTGTTGCTAGAGTTCATTTCCGTCACCCGAGCTCATGGCTCTGGGAGAAATCATATGGTGTTGCGTGTAGCTTGTGCCACTATTGCAATTACGGTTGACCCAGGAAACCGATGCCTTCGACGCTATATGGAAGCATTGAGCGCGCCGTGGAGATGCTTGTGAAGGAGTTGATGGAGCGTGGCCACGAGGTAACCTTGTTCGCGAATCCCGAATTGAAGTGCCGTTGCCCCAGTACATCGGCACAGACTATCCTTCCAGATACTGGAAGTGTTTTCACACCGTCATGAAATCGGTCGACAGTGGAGCCAACTCCTCTTGCTGCTTAACGCCTTAACTAGTGGGAGTCATGTCTAGCGGTCACCGTATTTGATCAAGCGGGAATTTATGCGGAAAACGGCTCACCTTGCTTTAAGTACGCGAATTAAGGACGGGCTCAATGCGGTCCTGAAGATTGCAGGATTGCAGGTGAGCACGACGAAGCTCGACCAGGTTGAGCAGACCCGCCTCGAAAAGCTGGTTGCCCACGAACACTGGGCCGCTGCGCCGTTTCAGGACGGCTTATGCTTCGAACCTGACTGCTACTTCAGCTTCTTGCGCACGGTCTGCGTGCCCTACGCTCCGGACTGGGGATCATTCCCCAGAACAGCCGACGCGCGCAGTAGCGGATATTTTCTGCGAAATGGCTGGTTCGAGTCGATCGATGCAGAAGTGCTCTACAGTGTCATTCGACATTTTCGCCCACGCACTATCCTGGAAATTGGGAGCGGGCACTCCAGCCGGCTGGCACGTCGGGCCATTGATGACGGCCAACTCGGGACCAGACTAATCTGTGTCGATCCCAGTCCTCGTGCGGAGGTCCGGTCCTGCGCCGACGAACACATCCAGAGTGCGGTTGAAGACCTGCCTCTTTCCGGCTTGACGCAGCGTCTGGAAGCCAACGATGTGCTGTTCATTGACTCCAGTCATGTGATTACCACCGGTGGCGACGTTCCCTATCTCTACTTGCAGGTATTACCCCGGCTTAGTCCCGGAGTGCTGATTCATGCCCATGACATATTCCTACCCTTCGAGTATCCACAGGAATTTGTGGTCAAGGAACGCTGGGGTTGGAACGAACAGTACCTACTGCATGCCCTACTCACCGGCAATTCCGGTTTGGAAATTATTTGGCCTTCGTGTTACATGTGGCAGTTCTACCGCGCGGCAGTGCAGGATGTTATTCCCGCGGAACGGTCTTCTGCGCCGCCTTCCAGTTTTTGGATGCTGAAGAAGTGCTGACGTAAGCGAAGGGGATTTAGATTGACACTCCCGACCTATGTCGAACCAATTGAGCACCGCACAGAGAGTGGACGCTCCGCGCGGCCGTTGCGCATCGCTATCACCGTGGACCCGGAGATTCCGGTTCCCCCGCTGCTGTACGGCGGAATCGAGCGCATCGTGGACATGCTGGTGCGCGGGCTCGTGCACCGCGGCCACGTGGTAACCTTGTTCGCGAATCCAGAATCGCAAGTGCCGTGCCGCCTTTTGCCTTATCCGCGCTTGCGCAGTCAAAGCAAAACTGACACCTTGGTAAACATGTGGCACGTCTCGGCCGCGATCCAACGCGGTAACTTCGATTTGGTGCACAGCTTCGCTCGCCTAGCCTACACCGCGCCTCTGCTTCCGCGCCGCATCCCTAAGATCATGAGTTACCAGCGTAGTGTGTCGCCCCGAAGCGTGCAGCTCGGCAATTTACTTTCACGCGGCACTCTGCACTTTACCGGCTGCAGCGCACAACTGATTCGCCCCTGGCTGTCGAGCGCCAACTTTCACGTTATCTACAACGGCGTGCCGCTCGCGACGTATCGCCACACGGAAGGGGTGGAACCCGATGCGCCTCTCGCTTACCTTGGACGCGTGGAAGAGATCAAGGGCGTCCATTTGGCGATCGAGGTCGCGAAGAACAGCAGTCGTCGCCTGGTGATCGCCGGCAACGTTCCGGAAGCGGCCCATCATCAGCGATACTTCGCAGAGCGGATTCTGCCTCATGTAGATGGCAACACCATTCAATATGTCGGCGTGCTGAATGATTACGCCAAGAACGAAATGCTGGGAAGGGCGGCTGCTCTGCTCATGCCCCTGCTCTGGGAAGAGCCGTTCGGCATTGTCATGGCCGAAGCCCTCGCTTGCGGCACACCGGTGGTGGGACTGCGCCGGGGGTCTCTGCCAGAAATTGTCGAGCACGGAGTGAACGGCTTCATTTGCGATTCGGTTGGTGATATGGTCGCTGCAGTGTGCCAGCTGCCTTCGATTTCCCGAGAACAGTGCCGGCGCAGTGCCGAAGAGAAATTTAGCGACCGTGTTATCGTGGAACGCTACGAGTGGCTCTATCGGCAGGTTCTTCATTGGCAATGGAATTGAGGAATGTGGATGGTCGGTAAAGCGTTACGGTGCACCGTCTCACCGCTTGTCCCGGAATCCTGGAAGCGCCAGGTCAAGAGCACCTTGTTCGATGTTCCGGACACGGAAACTTCGCTGCGCCGCATGAGGAAACTTGGTTTCGCCCCGCGGACCGTAATTGATGTGGGTGCGTATGTCGGAGATTGGACACGAACCTGCAAACAAATTTTCCCCGAAGCCCGAGTGCTGATGGTTGAGCCACAGTCCAGTCGCATTCCACTGCTGCAATCAACTTCGGATGGATTCGAAGGAGTTGAGTTTCGGCCAGTGCTCCTAGGAGCAAGGCAGGAGGCCAGTGTTCCTTTTTATGAAGCTGAAACTGCCAGTTCAGTTCTGAGCGAAGCCGACAAACAAAGCGCTCCCACCGCTTGCTTATCGATGACTACCCTCGACGAAGTTACCAGCGGCACTCGTTTTGCTGCGCCCGATTTCATAAAGTTGGACGTGCAGGGTTACGAATTAGAGGTTCTCAAGGGTGGCGAACGGACGCTTCAATCTGCCGAAGCGGTTCTGATGGAGGTCAACTTTCTGGAAATATATGACAAGGCTCCCTTACTTCATGAGGCAGCGGAATATATGGGACAGCGGCAATTCCAGGTATATGACATCTGTTCCTTATTTCGACGTCCTTTCGACAAGGCGCTCTGGCAGGCGGATGTAATCTTCGTTCGCCGTTCATCGCGTCTTGTCGCTTCCACGCGGTGGTCCTGAGTTAGCATGGCCAAAATCTGTCTTTTAACTCCAGGACAACCCTCCATCAACCCACGGCTGGTGAAGGAAGCCGACGCCCTGGTCGAGGCTGGGCACGAGGTTCACGTTCTTTGTTCGCACTACGTAGCCTGGGCCGATGAAGCGGATCGGGCTTTGCTGAGCATTCGGCCTTGGACTTGCACCTACGTCGGAGGCGATCAAGAGTCAATCCGTTACTTGTGGACGCGCCTACGTCACGGTGTGACTCGGCGTGCCCTGGCTGCATGGAATCTGAGCAGTATATTTCGGAAATGGGCTCTCTGCCGTGTGTCACCGGAGCTCTTGAGGGCTGCCAGCGACATTGGGGCCGATCTTTATATTGCTCATTACTCGGGCGCGCTCGTCGCGGCAGCGGTGGCGGCACGAAGGAAGCATGCGCTGCTAGCGTTCGATGCGGAAGACTTTGAGAGTGGTTACTACAATTACGAAACTGTACCGTCGGTGATGGATCGTCTCACTGAGCTCGTGGAGCGGCAGTATCTGCCAACGTGCTGTTATGTCACAGCTGCTTCGCCCGGGATCGCGCAGGCGTATCGATCAAAATATGCGATTCCTGATCCGACTACCGTCCTGAACGTTTTTCCTTTGGCGGAACGTCCGCAGCAATCCGGTAGGACAAATCCCGCCGGTTCCCTGCAACTCTACTGGTTTTCCCAAACTATCGGGTTAGGGCGTGGTCTGGAAGACGTGATTCGGGCGATGGGAAAGCTCAAGGACTGTGAGATTGAACTCCACATGCGAGGAAGGTGGTCACCGAATCACCGGGTGATGCTGTTGGGATTGGCGGGCAGAGCAGGAGTCGACGTGCGCAGGATTTTCTCGTATTCGCCGGAGCCTTCTGGAGAAATGGTACGGCTTTCTGCTATGCACGATATCGGGCTCGCCATCGAGCCCAGTGACTCGGAAAATCATGATCTCTGTATTTCGAACAAGATCTTCACTTACTTGCTGGCCGGAAACGCCATTATCGCCACCTCGACTCGGGGCCAGCGGCCGATCATGGAGACGATTGGCGAGGCCGGCTTCTTGTACGAACCCGGCGACGTGGATGCCCTCGCGCGCGGTTTGCGTCTCTGGTATCAGGATAGAAGCCTTGTGCAGCAAGCTCGGTGCAAGTCGTGGTTGTGGGGAACAAAGCAATTCAACTGGGATCTCGAAAAGAAGAAGCTCCTGCAAGTCGTGGAACGCGCTCTCAGTAAGGAGATGAGGGCCAAAAGTGCCTGTGGATAAGAGTCAGCGCAAGACTGTTCTGATTATCGGGGCCGACTTCGCCCCTAGCAGCTACCCGCCCGCTCTACGCATCCGGTTTTTTGCCAGGCACCTGCCGCAGTTCGGTTGGAAGCCGATCATTTTGACCATCGAACCCCGCTATTACGAATGGTCCGTCGATCCTGAGAACGAGAAGCTGCTGCCGTCAGATCTAGAAGTCATTCGCACGCGTGCTCTGCCAGCTAGCGTGACGCGCAAGATCGGCATTGGCGATCTCGGTATTCGCAGCCTATGGCATCACTGGCGTGCGCTGAGCCAGTTGTGCCGGCAACGGAAAGTGGATCTGATTTTCATACCTGTCCCTCCTAACCCGACCATGGTATTGGGCCGGCTTGCCCATGCCCACTTCGGAATTCCTTACGTCATTGACTACATCGATCCGGTGGTTACAGATTACTACTGGAAGCTGCCGCTCTCGCTGCGTCCCCCGAAGCACGCTATGGCCTATACCCTAGCGCGTCTCATGGAACCGTTTGCCCTAAAGCACGTCAGCCAACTGGTGGGTGTGGACACGTCCTATACCGCCGGCGCCTTTGCACGATACAGGTGGCTCGCGGGCGTCGAGGCGACGGGAATTCCGTACGGTGGAGAACCGGCAGATTTTCAATATCTAAAGCAGCATCCGCGCCCCAATCGATTCTTTGACAAGAACGACGGGCGCTTGCACGTCTGCTATGTCGGACGCGGCGGGGTAGACATCCTGCCCGCGCTGCGGGCGGTCTTCGAGGCAGTAAAGCTAGGACTGCAACGCAGGCCTGAGCTCTTCAACCGCTTGCGGCTACACTTTGTCGGGACAACGTATGCACCCGATGCGGCTGGTCAATACCAAATGCTGCCGGCGGCGAAAGATGCAGGCCTCGAGTCACTCGTCGACGAGCATCCAGAGCGGGTCCCATATCTGGACGCAATGCAGATCCTCCTCGATTCGCATGCTTTGCTGGTGCTCGGTTCGGAATCAGCGCACTACACCGCTTCCAAAATTTTCCCTTATATCCTTGCCAACAGGCCACTGCTCGCGATTTTCCACGAGAACAGCAGTGTGGTCAGAATCTTGCACGAGACTCAGGCCGGCCATGTAATCACTTTCGGAAACGGGTGCTCCCCAGGAGAAAAGACGGAGGAGATCTCCGAGCTGTTGCAGCAGACGTTGAGCCTGCCTCGCGGCTTTGGGCGGTCGATACGTTGGGAAGCCTTTGAACCTTACACCGCCAGGGCGATGACGTCGCAATTGGCACAGGTATTCGATAAAGCGTTCGCCGGAGCGTCGTGATGCCACAGCGTGCCCAGTCCGCTATACTCTCTCGGATGAATCTCTCCTCGATTCCCTTCACATCGCTTGTGGGCAAATTATTACGCCTGCCGCTCCGTGTTTTGCCGAAGAGCACCGTCGTTCCTGTGTTGCAGGGCCAACTACGTGGCTCGAGGTGGATTGTCGGTTCCTCTACGCATGGCTGCTGGCTTGGAACCTACGAGTATGAGAATCAACACTTGTTCGCCTCGATCGTGCCCGCGAAAAGCACGGTGTACGACATTGGGGCGAACGTGGGCTTCTATACGTTGCTTGCTGCGAGCCGAGCCAAACGCGTGATTGCTGTTGAACCCCTTGCCGAGAACGTCGCCTATCTCGAGCGGCACCTGGACCTGAACGGGGTGTGTAATGTGGAGGTTTGGTCCGCGGCTGTTGCCGACAAAGAAGGAGAAGAGCCATTCGCAGTTTCTGGAGATCGCAGCCAGGGCAAGCTCGGGCGGGAGGGCCCCATGGTTCGCACGGTAACTCTTGACCGCCTCTGCGAGATCTGTGGGACGCCCGCGCTCATCAAAGTTGACGTGGAAGGAGCTGAGTACCGGGTGCTCCTGGGAGCCCAGAAGTGCCTTGCTGCGCACCGCCCGATCATTTTAATGTCGACGCATAGCATTTCGTTGCACCGCGCCTGCGTCACTCTGCTCACCAACAACGGATACGACGTGCAGCAAGTTGGCAATGACGGATTATTGGCGCGCAGACGGCTCCGAACCGCCGACGGGCCCGGAAGCCTTTGAACCTTACAGCGCGAGCAATGACGTCGCGATTGGCACTGGTATTCGATAAAGCGTTCGCCGGAGCCTCATGACTTCATGATGCTCTATTGCAGATTGCATCGGCTTGCTGCCGTACTTCTCCCCTGAGGTAGGTACTTCAACTAGAGGGTCACACATCAGGGTGCGAGACCGAAAACGCAGACTCCTTCAGTATCGTTTCGATAAACCACGCCGGTTGGCGGAAGACGTTCGCACTCAGCTCCACGGCCCAGGAAATAATCCGCTCGATACGGCAAAGTTTTTCCCGGGCTCCAGGTCTGTGCCGTTAGGTAACGCAGATCCAGTTCACGATTCGACATAACATACTGAAACGCGTAATGAGCAATGTAACTGCGATTGTGGGTGAACAAAGGTAACGATGAAGTGATGGTCACTGGCGCTAGCAGCACAGATCCGGGAGGCGTGTGGCGATTTAGCCACTCTAATGTCTGCGGCATGATTGTATTGAGTGCAAATTCTTCCGGATCAGCCGTCTGGGTGCGTTGCCATTGGAGATAGGATGATATCTGCACGAAAAGCCCAACGCCCACGACCACGCCTGCTGCGGCCAGCGTCAAAACCGGACGGGCTCGCGTGATCGTCTGAAATAAACCTACCGCGAGGATTGCCCACACGGGGACCAGACAGTTGATCATGTGATATGCCTGGATCTGGCGGTTTGTGATTGCATTCTGAACCAACATGAAGCTACCGGCGACGGCGAACGGGAAGAGAAACTGAGCCCAACGGAACGACTTCCTGCTGAACCACCATGCCATCGCCACAAACCCGAGTCCCAGCAAGAGACGCGGTAGGGCTCCAGATTCCAGTGCCCTTCCAGGGACCATCAGCGTCAAACGGGCGAGCGTCTCCCTGACCTCAGGATTGGCGGCCACTCGCGCTGAACGAACGAGATTGAAGCTGCCGATCACGATGGCAATCACCAAGGAGAACAGGAGGACGAGTCGTGCAGCCCGGTGCGCAAGCAACGCCAGAAGGCCCGTTCCCAACATCGCAAAACTCCAATAATAGACCGGTGTGTAAAACAACAAGCCCAGGCCCATACCCGCCACTACCGCGAATTTCCTAGAGCCATCTCGCCAGGCCGCAAAGACCAGCCACAAGGCTGTCATCAGGAGGAGAACATGCGCCACCGGACTGATCACGCGGAAGTATCGCAATGCGCCCATCTCTCGGGAGAGCGACGGCGCCAGCGTGGCGAGTAATCCCGCTAGGAACGCCGGCAGCGGTTCCAATCCCATATTCCCGCCCAAGCTCCAGACTATTACGAAAATCAGCGTGGGAAGCAACACGCGAGAAATCGCCACCAAAAGCAAAGGCGTAATACCGGTGATCCGGCTTGTACCGGCGAAAGTTCGCTCCACAAGTTCTGGCATATACCGCGGGCTGTCCTGATGCTCGGCGAGGTAGGGGTTTGCCAGAGTACCTCCGCGGTAGAGATCAATAATGCGGGTTTCGTAGAGGGTGTCGTCCAGAGTCTCCGCATAGAGGAGCTTGCCTTGCCGGACGAAGGCCAGCACCAGAGGTAGAGCATACAGTAAGACGACCGTGACCAGCCCCAGGAAAAATAGGCCGAGCTCGCCCGGCGTCTTTGCTGGCGCAGTTTGGCTCAGTGGTCGTCGTTCGTTGGTTATTTGATCGGTTGGCAAACCCATATTTCTCGAAACTCGGCCGATACCCTCGCTTTTGATGTTCGCGATTGCAAGTTTACCAAATCACTCATCGAGGCTCCGCAATCCTTTCAGGAAGGATGGTCTAAAGAATTGCCAATGCCATGATCATGGACGTTGAACCGTGATGGTCTTGCGGCGCTCCATGCCTACGACCCGGTTTCTCCGCAGGTCGCAAATGCTGAAGAATGAGCGGTCTTCCAGAGCCTGCGAGAATCGTTGAGGCAATTCGAATGAGTCCTTGTTCGACGGCTGTGTCATTGACCTCGGCCAGAGGACTTTCCCCAAGTCTGAAACAGCGCCTGGGAGCTTTGCTGATTCCGCGTATGCCGATTACCCGGTTCCTATTTGACCAATTAAGAAGCAAGATCAACGGTGCAACAGTCCGTCTGGAAAATGCGGTATTGCCTACGCGTCAACGGACTCTTAAAAGGATTCGGAAAATGCGAGAGATCCGCGCCACATAGCTTGCGGTCCACACGCGCTGCCTGGCTTTCTCAACTTGGATCTTTGATGGATTGAGTCCCGGAGTTATCGCATGGGATTGCCGCGGGGATCTCCCCTTTGCGGACGGCTCCGTCGTCGGGCTTCGAGTCGAAACACTCCTCGAACATTTGGAGCCGCGGGAAGAATTACCTGCATTCTTGAAGGAGTGTTTGCGTGTACTTCGAGCAGGCGGTGCACTGCGGATCAATGTTCCAGATGCGGAGAGGTATCTACACGCATATTGTCGAGGCGACCTCTCCAGTTTCCGCGAACTTGGCGTTCCAGTTCCATTCCCGGGCGACTTGCCGACTCGTAGGACGTGGTCAATGCATGCGTGTTCGGCCATATGGAGAGAGCCTCTTATCAGAGTTCTCTGGATCCTTTGTGAGCCCAGGATTGCGAGAATCATTCTTCCTATTCCCTCTACACTACGTGGAGGCCGATAAAACCTGAGGTTTCCAGTGGTGTTAGGTGTCCTTCTGGTGTTCCAAGTTTATATGGCTGAATCCGCTGAAAGTGACCCTAGCAGCTCGTAGAAGTTTTCGGAACATCGGTGAAGTAAACTGCTCCTATCCTGAAGAACGGTTCCCGTTGCGGAGTTGACTCCCTTTGGGAATACCCTATCTATACGGAGTGGGCGACCATCGAGACCTTCGTGGCCGGATGAGTATCGGAGGTTTATCCAACATTAGGATACTAGCTTTCTATTCACATCGTGAGGATGGATGCACCATGCTGCCTGAAAAGGACGCCCCTCGATTTTGATTGAGCTACTGGAGTGCTGGTACCATGTAGTGCTGTGTCTCCAGAGAGAACGAAATTGGCTGTCATCAGCACCCACCCCATCCAATATCACTCAGCCTGGTTTCGGGCCATGGCCTCTCGTCCCGAATTGGACCTTTGCGTCTATTACTGCCACCAGGCGACGCCTCGGGAACAGGCTGGCGCTGGCTTCGGCGTGGAATTCGATTGGGATGTGCCCTTGCTTGAAGGATACCCTTACAGCTTCCTTAAGAACGTCGCCGATTCGCCAGGCCACGGGAGATTTGGCGGGTTCGATACGCCTGAGATTAAGGAGATCATCCGAGTTCACAAATACGATGCCATGTTAGTGAACGGTTGGTATTACAAGAGCGCGTGGCAGGCGATCTGGGCCTGCTGGAAATCGAAAGTAAAAGTCATGGTGAGGGGCGACTCGCACTTGCACACCCCGAGAGGCATTGCGACGCGAGCCGTCAAATCTTTCACATATCGACGTTTCATTCCGCGGTTTGATGCCTGTCTGGCGTCCGGCCAATGGTCGCGGGAGTACTTTCTGCATTATGGAGCCCGCCCGGAGCGCATTTTCTTGGTGCCGCACGCCATAGATAGTAGAAGATTCCAGACCGAGGCAGAGTGTCTAGAGCCGCGGCGCCCCGAACTGCGAAAAGAAAAAAATCTGGACGAGAATGCCATAGTATTCATGTTCTCGGGAAAGTTCATTGCTAAGAAGCGACCGATGGATTTTGTATGCGCGATTGAACGGGCCGCGCGACGCAATTCCCGTATCCAGGGTTTGATGGTGGGAGATGGTCCGCTGCGTGCTTGGTGTGGGGACCTCGTTCGAAAGCGGAGCGCACCGATTCGGTTTACAGGATTTTTGAACCAGTCACAAATCACTAAGGCGTACGTTGCGTCCGATGCGCTCGTGCTTCCCTCCGACGGAGGAGAAACCTGGGGTCTGGTCGTAAATGAGGCTATGGCTTGTGCCCGACCCTGTATAGTGAGCGATAGAGTCGGGTGCGGCCCCGACTTGGTCATTCCGCAGGAGACTGGGGCAATATTTCCGCTAGGGGATGTAGACGAACTAGCGAATTCGATGCTTGAGTTGGCAGGAGATCCTGAGCGTATGATTTCAATGGGTCTTGAGGCCCGGAGCAGGTTGAGAAGCTATTCTGTCGAGACGGCAGTTGACGGCGTCATCCAGTCGCTATCGGCGACGCTGGATCCCCGAGTCTTGCATGCAAGTGCTTAAGATCGCGAATCACGCGAAAACTTCGCCTGTGCTGCTCTATACAGGTGTCCCATTAATCATCACTGCAGGTCTGTGGGCAACTAGTCTTTATGACACAACCCTGCCTCAGGTCATTGCTGCGTTCGTCCTGTGTTGGGTTCCATGGGCCGCTTACCAGGAATGGGCCAGGGGAACCCGAGAAAAGATTCCGCTGTTCGTCCTAATTGGTGTCATGTACTGGCTTGCTTACGCGGTGCCACTGTTTTGGACGAAGCACCAGATTAATCAGATCACTGGAACGCATGAACTATCCGAGAACGCCATAACGGAGTCGCTTTACTTGGTCGTTTTCGGGGTTGCTGTGCTCTGGATTGGCATGGCGGCGGCTGGGCGTCTGCGCTTTATGGAATCTTTCAAGCTGGACATCCACCGGAGTCCGGCACGATGGCATTACTTGAGATTTGTATTGCTAGGAGCGGCATTGCTGAAAATCGTAGTGCCGATCAATACCCTTGGCGGGGGAGGCCGCCAGTTTCTTGCCATCATTGAGACGATTGTTCCGTCGGTCGCGTTTGTTATTCTCTTACGCTATTACTTACGTGGCACGACGATTCCTATGGATAAGATCCTACTGGCGGGCTACGCCGGCGTAGCGCTGGTCGCGGGAATCTCTTCGGGCTGGCTGGGAAGTTTTGTTGGCGTGGCAATCATGGCAACGGCGGTCTACGTATACGAAAGACGAAAACTCCCGGTCGTTGCGATCATGATAGGTATTCCCATTGTTCTTTTCCTGCAGCCCGGCAAAGAGAAGTTTCGCCAGCAGTATTGGCGCGCAGGTGCTTCGGAGAGCTACGTCGAACGACTCAACTTTTGGATAGGCAGCTCTTGGAGCGCATGGGGAAAGGTTCTATCGAATGCAGACGAGGAACAAGCGAGGAATTTGGCCAATGAGACGCTAGGGAGACTCTCGTTACTGCAGCAGACTGCGAACGTGATGGAATCAACACCCGAGCGTGTTCCATACCAGAACGGGCGGCTGTATTCGTATATGCTGGTCACATTCGTCCCCCGGATTTTCTGGCCTGACAAACCTTCCGTCAATGATTCGAACAGATGGTACCAAGTCGCGTACCGACTGACGGTGCGCAACGATTTGAACGGCGTATCAATTGCCGTGGGGTACTTGCCTGAGAGTTACATAAACTTGGGCTGGTTTGGACCGCCCGTGGTGATGTTCTGCTTGGGAATACTCCTTGGTTTGTTCGACAAGATCTTTCTGCGCCCTGGGTCCGGGTTGCTGCTGAATAGCATAGGCGTGGCTCTCTTACCCCAGCTTGTGCCAGTGGAAGCACAACTAGCGCAGTACATAGCAGGTTTCGGCCAGCAAATTGTAGTCGCGTTGATTACGTTGGCTCCGATGTTTGATCGTCACCGGAATCAATCCTATCGAGGAGCGCGATCTTTCTTTGCGTCCGGTACCAGTCATAAAGAGAGGCGAGCCGCGCTCACCGGAAATCGCTCACGGGCGGAGTTCTTACGTCGGCGTTGACTTGCAGTGACGTGTGACCCTTTGCCGAGCGCTTTACGGAAGCCACGCGAACATCTGCTGCAAGAATTTGTTGCTTTCAAATTTTCTCGTTTGACGTCTGTCCCTATGTGTTACAAACGGGTAGCAGCGGTGCCAGCGCTCGCCGAAGGGCCAGACGGATTGAATCTGCTCTTGTTGATGTACCGAATAGGCTTAAAATTTTCCGATGCTGCGCACACTGGCTGAACGGTTGAGCAGGTACGTCGTCCTTCGCAGAAGGCTACCGCGTGACCTCGGTGGACAGTTCATTTATGTAACCCCAGGGCCAGCGCTGAATTTTTGGTCACCCCGGACTAGAACGAGCAGATAACGGTCATCTGATGGATACGGGTGAGGCAATTCGTTGCGCGAGATTCCGTCGCGTGGGATGTCGGCGCGAATGTTGGACTGTTCTCATTCGCCGCGGCAGCCAAGGCAAGAACCGTCTTGGCTGTCGAACCCGACCCTTGGCTAGCCGCTTTACTCAATCGCTCCGCTTGTGCAATCACCAATGTGCGCGTTTTATGTGCCGCTGCTACTAATACTGTGACCTCGGGGAGCTAAACATTGCACAGCGCGGACGTGCAACAAACTTCATGGGCGGATTTGGCACGAGCCAGACCGGTGGGGTAAGAAATCGACCGCCTGTGGTGACGGTAACGTTAGATTGGCTAGCGGAAAGATTCCCTGTCCCCGATGTCATAAGATCGATGTCGAAGCTTATGAGCGTCTCGTGTTGGAAGTAGGCAGAGCATTGTTCGATCGCACAAGGCCGCACCTCGTCTGCGAGGTCGCCAGCGCAAATTCGTCCGAGGCAACGAATTTTCTGCCTGTCCCTCGGATATAGCGTTCTCGATGAGCAACTGAAGCCGACGTCCATTGCGATTGATAACATCGTGGCAGTGCCAAGCCGTTAGTAAGCACGGTTTCCGTGCGTGAGTTCCACCCGTGCTCTTCGTCATTTAACTTCATAATTTCCCTAATTACCCGGCCTGCCATAACGAGCTAGGCAAGAACGAGGAGAGAGGATCGGTTTATCCCCCTGTACCATATCGGAATGTTTGCCAGGGCTCTTGCCGGAATTGCCGCAAAGTTATCTAGCTCTGCTAAGTACAGGACGGACAAGTTGAAGCCCCACTACACTCGAGCAATGCGGCTCGGACAATCCAGTACCATCGGGGAAACCTCAGGTTGGGCAATTGCGGTGGCGAATTGACGCGCTCACCTCCCAGGAATTCTTACGTGAGACCTCAGAGCCATACATGCAGGACGCATTCCTCAAATAGGTCCACCCAGGGAATACAGTTTTGGATTGTTTTGGATATTGGAGCGCATGCGGGTTTTCATTCCGTGTTCTGTGCGCTTTTAGTTGGGGATACGGCCGAGTGTTCGCCTTTGAACCCAATCCAATTTCTAGCTATAGCTAGAGGCTCTCTTGAGGTGCAAATCCGTCTGAATCGAACCTTGCACCTTGACGTTATTCCTTATGCGTTAAGCGGGAAAATCCAAGGTAGAGACGAAGACTTTAGACAGCTGGTTGGTCTTGAGCTGCCCATTCCAGATGTGATCAAGATTGACGTGGAAAGCGAAAGAGAAAGTCCTTCGAGGTTCCTGAAGACACTATCCAAGTTTCGGCCGATCGTTCTTTGCGACTATAACGATGACAAAACCCTGTCGATAGTTTCAGGAATCTTCCTTCCGCTTGATTATGAGTTTTATCTGGTCCTCCGATGATCGGAATTCCTGGTTAATTGCTTGAATGTCTCAGTCCGCGCAGGTGGCTGACTGTATGCGAAAGCAGTGGCCACAAACATCCGTCGCACCATCCGCAAAAAGAAACACCGAATCAACTGCATCCGCTTAAGTCGCCTCCTCCAAAGAGGAAATTCCTTGACAGCGTAACCTGGCAAGTTCGCGTGGAGTAGACGCCGGAACGGGTCTCACAGAACAAAATCGCGAGCTGTCAGTCTACCCCGGAATTCCCTTCTCGCAGTTGAGCGGATGCGTGTAAACCGGTGACTTGTTATACTTGCGGCGTAATGCTAGGCAAGCACAACGTCTTGGACCGCGCGGCGAAAGTTTTTCTGTGTTTGTGGTTGGTCGGGACGCAAGTATGGTACTACGCCCAATTTAGAACACTTTTTGACGCATTTGCCAGAGCCTTTCTGCGATGATGACCCTGCCTGCCTCATTTCTGGGGCTCTGCGGTGTCCTACTTTCCGGTTTTCTATTTGCCGGGATGGGACGATTTCTGCTTGATCGAGCGCGGCTTTCGATCGAGAACGGGGTGGAGCGATGGCTTGCTTCGATCGCGTTGGGAGTCGTCTCCCTCGAACTGCTTGTGAGCCTCGGGGAACTTGCCCCGAATGTCCGCGCCGGGGTTCTTTTTGCCCTGGCCCTCGCAGCCGCGTTGGCTCTGCTTTCGATTTTGTCAGTCTTGAGGGACACTCGCGAACTCATTCGAAAAATCGCGAACCTCAAGGGCCCGGAGAGATGGCTCGCGCTGAGTCTCGGAGGGATCTTGTTTCTCGAAGCATTCGCCGCGATGGCACCACTGACTGGATCCGACGCTCTGCATTATCACTTTTCGGTGCCTTCGCTCATCCTTCGCGAAGGTTTTCATCCCAACTGGTTCGTGTCGCACAGCTTTTTCACCGGCCTGAGCCACCAGCTGGTTCTTGCCGGCCTCGCCGCCGGAAGCGAACGGCTCGCCCTTGGCTGGATCTACCTTGGTGGCGCAGTGGCTTCTCTTGCCGGGGCATATCTGGTGCGGCAATGGCTCTCAGGAATCTGGCCGTGGCTTGCGGCCCTTGCGTTTCTGCTGACGCCGGTTACATTTTGGCAAATTACCTCCGCGGGCGCTCCCGACGTCTGGATGGGTTGCTTTGTAACCTTGGGAGTTCTTTCCATTGTCCGCGCTAAAGAAAGTTCGCGATTGGCAGCAGCCGCTTTCGCCGGGGTCATGGCAGGAGCTGTCGCAGGAACAAAGTACACGGGGCTGCTCATAGCGGCCTGTCTCTGCTCAGCATTCATTTGGGAAGTGCGCCGCTTCCGCCATTCGATAATTTTCTTTTCGAGCGCTGCTATGACAGGCTTCTGGCCGTATCTGCGCAACTGGGTGTGGAGCGGTGACCCGCTGTTTCCGTTCTTGACGCGTCACCTCGAGCCGAGCCGTGTGAATGCTTATGCTCTAGCAGGGTATCTCGCCGATACCGGGGCATCAGCTCCTCGTGGGTTCTGGCAGATCATTCGATTTCCGCTCTTTGCTGCCGTGGGCCCCGCGCATGTTGATTTTAGCAATTTCCTCGGACCGCTCATTCTTTGCCTTGCGCCGTTGACGTTCCTCGCAGTTCGCAAGACGCCTCTCTGGCGCGTGGCACTAATAGTATGGCTCGGCGGAGCTTTGGGAATCGGCTTCACTTCAGGCATGATGCGCTTTCTTCTTCCGCTCCTGCCGATTGCGCTCGCGGCGAGCTTGGTCGGTGTAGCGCGGTTGCAAGGAAGGCGGTGGCAAGCAGCGCGCGTCACCGCGATCGTGAGCGTTGCGGGCTTTCTCCTTTTCGGCCTCGGCGGGCTCTTTCTATACGAGCGGAACTCTTGGGCCGTTTCCGCAGGTCTGATTTCGCGAGAAACGTATTTGCGAGAACATGCGCCGGATTATGCTCGCTCAGAGTTCGTTAATGACTATCTTTCCGGAAGGGAAAGCGAAGGCCGTGCGCTGATTTTCTTCCGGCACGTCTACTATCTCCGCGTGCCCTTCGCTTACGCCCATCCCGAAGCGAGCTGGGCCATGAATCCAGCGGAGCTGCAGACGGATGGCGCCTGGCGCTCGCTCTTTCGCAACCAGCACATCCGCTGGGTGGTCCGCGCACCGGATTACCCGGAATCGCTAAACATTGCCCTAAAACGCTTGGAATCGGAAAACATTCTCGTTCCGTGCGCCACCGGAACAGTGGAGGATTTGGCTGGCAATCGCATCGGCGGTAATCGTGAACTTCAACCCATCACAATTCTGTCTGTCCGGAACTAAGCTGCCGACAGCTGTCAAGGCGGGGGCGTGTAGACTGGTTCTGCGCCAGCATTCAGCATTCCGACCCGAAGAGACAATGAGGCGCGTTTTGTTAATCTTCGCAGTATTAACGGGCTCATGCGCGGTTGCCCAGGAGCCAAGTCCCGGTGTTCCTGCCACGGCCTCGACGACCAGCGTGCTTGCTGGATCCGACTTGGTTCCCAACGACGTCATCAAGCCGCCCGTTTATCAGACCAAAGCCGTCCTCGATGTGCGGGATTACGGAGTTACGTGCAGCGGAAAGACCGATGACACGACGAGTTTTCAGTCGGCAGTGACGGCGGCTTGCAACACGGGGGGCATAGGAAAAGCGCTGATCCTACCTAACTCATGCTCGCTGAGGATTAGCAGTACCATCAAGGCAAGCAAGTGTTCAGGAATGGTGATTGACGGAGGACAGTCGCAGGGCCAAGCGACAGCGACCGCCTCATCTGGCAACGCGATTTTGCTTTGGTACGGCACGGCGGGCGGGACAGTCCTCGAAATCAACCAGACACGAGACTCTACCTTTAAGAACTTCAGCGTGCTGACCAATGCCTCAAATTATTCAGCAGCCGGGGCGAACGTCGGCATCTTGGTGGATGAAATTGGTACAGTCACCAATATCGTAACCAACAACGAATTCGACAATATCTTTGTCCAGAACGGAAGCAGCAACTCTAGTTTGGTTGGCATCAATATTTGCCCGACGGCGCCTGGGAACTGTGAAGCGCAGAACTTCAATCGTTTCTTTGTCTTGTGCGGAAGTGCAGCACCAACCTCCAGCAACAACGGTATAGGTCTAAAGTTTGCTGGAGGAGAGCCGTTTTACGCGTACATCCGGGGAATCGAATCGACGAATTGCAGCAAGGCGGTTGATGTTGAAGCAGCGAACATCCTAGACATTGACGGAGGGTTGGCAGCAGGGAATTACACGGACCTGTTTTTGAACGGCGGACGAAATATCAGCTATCGCCACGTTCGCAGTGAAGATGGCACCGCCCAGATTGTCCTCGGTACATTGGCGGGGGAACACGCACACGACTTGACGGTGGAAGAGAACTCCTTTGCCGGGCTGACGAACGGCACGACCACGATTAGTTACGCCTTCTCTAGCGCTACTCCTATCATCCGGCTAATAAAAAACGATTGGGATGCCAACTCCACGGTCACGCCATTCGGCCCAACAGGATCGGGTGTATTCAACGGAACCTTCGATTCACAAGACAACAACTACCCCAGCTCCACTCTTTGTCCGCCTGTACTCCAAGCGTATGTGTACACCAGTATTAACGATGGAGATTGTTTTGGAGGCGTCAGAATCGGTAGCGCTAATGGTGGCTACTACGGGGTAAGGGTCGCCTCTCCCATACTCCAGGCAACCTCAGGGAGGTATGCTTCTCTACCTTCCTGCGGTTCTGGTACGGAAGGAAGCACCGGCGCGGTCACCGATTCCACCACGAACACCTGGGGCGCAACGATAGCTGGCGGCGGGTCGTATCACGTCCTAGCGTATTGTGACGGGACCAACTGGACAGTGGCGGCCAAATGAACTTCTGGGACCATCTCTCGCACATCGAGTGTGCCCTCCGGGAGGGGAAGCGCTGAAACGTCTGGAATCGGAAAACATTCTTGTCACGCGCGCCACCGGAACAGTGGGAGGATTCGGCCGGCAATCGCATCGGCGGTGCTCGTCTGTTTTAGCCCATCACGATTCTCTCTGTTCCGGAACTAAATAGGCTAACTCTGGACGGTCCTCCAAGCGCGGCCTTGGCAGTTACATCGTCGAGGGTTGTCGGCTTTTGGATGAGGCTACTTGAGCAGATGCCGAAGCATTTCTTTTTCGCAGATCTGTGCGCGGGATGTCTGTGGCCACTGCCTCATATACTGACAGCTTTGGCGCCAACGCTCGTTGAAGGCGGCCAGCAAAGTGCTCTTTTAGGAAGACTGCGTTAACTCTGGCCGCCGCCGCGTTTCCCAACTCTTGGGCGTACCGCGCGTTTCTCAAAAGAGGGATTGCGGCTTCCGCGATGCTCTCTCTCGAAAGATCTTTAGCGACCACGGCGCCTGTGCCAAGTGGAAAGAGCTCTTCTGTGACGGTGCCGGCTAACCCCAGCACGGGTACGCCGAAGCTCGCTGCTTCGGCTCCGGCCAGTCCGTACCCTTCTTGCTTGGAAGGATAAAAAAGCATACGACAGGACCGATACATCTGATCGCGCCGCGCATCATCGATCCAGCCGCAAAATTCGACACCTGACAGGTGCTCCGACTTCACTCTACTCTCAAGGCGCCGCTTGTCGTTCCCCGTTCCGACGATTATCAGCCTAGCATCGGGCACCGAAGACCTAATGAGCGGCCAAGCATCCATTACGGAATCATGGCCCTTGAGGCGCTCGGAATCGGCCATCCGGCCGACAATCAAGCCGACCGGAGGACTAGATGCGACGTTCGCGATTTCGTTTTGTCGCTCGACGCCAAGCCATGTAATCTCCGCTTTCGGCAACCAGGGATTGAAAACACGGGCTTCGTTTTGCGTCGTGGCCGAGTTCACGAGGAGAAGGTTTGCGCCTAAAAGTGCTTCTCTGCGGCGACCGACTAGAGGTTTCCAAACTTCTATGCCGTGCAAGAACACAGCGTAAGGAACGGGCCGCAGGCGGGGTATGATAGTGTGCAAAATAGCTAGGTCAACGTGATCGTACAGAACAAAATCGGGAGTTTTCAAACTGCCCCAGAATGTTCTTCCCACGGCTGCAGGGATGCGTGCCACTCGGGGCCAAAAGGCGTGGTGTTCCCACACCGATATGTCGGAATCCTTTTCCAACGCTGAGACGATTAGATCGGCTACCACGCCAATCCCGCCGTGTGCGGTACCGAGTCCGGACGTAACCAAAGCGATTTTAGGACGCACTTGTAGCCCTGTAGAGTTCGGAGAACATTAGTATCATCTTCTGGCGACAAATGGAAAGAGCTTTTTTGTAAGATGTCGGCAGTTTTTCGACGCGCAAACCGGGCTTTTATGAAAATCTTGCACGTGGTGCCGTCGTTCCACCCCGCCTATTCCTATGGTGGCCCGATTCGTTCCACATTCGAGCTTTGTCGGAACGCGGTGGAGTTGGGTTGTGAGGTCCGTGTTCTGACCACGGACGCGAACGGCTTAGATCGCGTATTGGACGTTGACAAGAAGGAGGAAGTGCAACTTCCAGAGGGATTCCGCGTTCGGTATTGTGCGCGTCGGCTGCGGCATTCTGTTTCGCCAACCTTAATGCGGTTGTTGCCAGCGTACATGCAGTGGGCGGATCTTGTCCATCTCACGGGAGTTTACAACTTTCCGACCTTCCCGACTGTCTTTTGGGGCCGTTTATTGAATAAGCCGCTGATCTGGTCACCGCGGGGGGCTCTTCAGCGCTGGGAAGCCTCTTCACGAGTCGGTCCGAAAGCCGTGTGGGATTTTCTGTGGTATCACACAGCAGATCGCGGTGAATTGACGATGCACGTTACGTCAGAACAGGAGAGCCGCGAGGCTTCGGCGCGCTTTTCAAAGTTGCAAATGGCCATGATTCCCAACGGGGTGGATGTTCCAGTCGACCTCCATCGAGTAGAGAGGAACGGGGAGCTTCGAATGCTCTTCCTGGGACGGTTGGATCCGAAGAAGGGAATTGAGGCTTTGCTGAAGGCTTGCAGCTTCGTCGATTCAGCACTTCCATGGCGTCTGGCAATCGCCGGGTGGGGGCCACCGAAGTATGTCGCGCAACTCAAAAAGCAAATTCACGCGCTGGGATTGAATGAACGAGTCGAGATGTTGGGCCCGGTTTTGTCGGAAGCAAAGAAAGAGCTACTCGAACGTTCTGACGTCGCTCTGGCGCCTTCGTTCACCGAGAATTTCGCCATAGTCGTGGCCGAGGCTCTCGCCCATGGAGTTCCGGTGATTGCCAGCAAGGGAACCCCCTGGAGCCGATTGGAAGAGATGAAGTGCGGCTTGTGGGTCGACAATGATCCTGAAAGTCTGGCTAGCGCAATTCAAAGGATTAGCGCCATGCCCCTGCGGGATATGGGTCTGAGGGGACGAGAATGGATGCAGAACGAGTTTTCCTGGCGCTCTGTAACTAACCAGATGCTGGCCTTGTATCACCGATGTGCTCGGCGCTATCGTAGGAGATAAATTCATTGATCGAACTTCAGTACGTCTAGGAGTGATCGAATGTGCGGAATTGCTGGAATCGTAGGTGCATTCTCACATGGGCGAGTAGATGGGCCTCTGCGATCAATGCTCGACGCGCAGTTGCACCGCGGCCCTGACGACGGCGGTTTGAGGTTGATACCTGTCCGCGGTGGTACGGTTGGGTTGGGAAACCGACGCCTGGCCATCCAAGATCTGTCTCCTCTGGGACACCAGCCGATGGTTAACCAAACCACCGGTGACGTTCTTGTTTACAACGGTGAGATCTATAACGCTCCTGCGCTGCGTGATCTGCTGAAGACCGAAGGTTTTGAATTCCAAGGGCACAGCGACACGGAAGTCCTCATGCGTGCTTATGAGTGCTGGGGAACCGAATGTTTGAGTCGCCTTCGCGGAATGTTTGCCTTTGCTTTGTGGGATGCTCGTCGATCACGGCTGGTGATTGCGCGTGATCCCATGGGAATCAAGCCGCTGTACTATGCGGCAAAAGCGAATAGTTGGTTTGTTTTCGCTTCCGAAGTGCGAGCGTTGCTCCAAAGTGGTTTGCCGGATTCTCGCATTGACCGTCGCGCGCTCGCTGGATATTTGGCATATGGCGCCGTGCAGGAACCGCTCACGATCTATGAGGGTATATTTTCGCTGCCTCGCGGTTGCTGGCAGGAACGGGATGATCGTGGGAATGTTACGGCGGGAGGAAGATATTGGCAATTCCCCTCGCCAGAGGAGTCACAGCGTGCGCGTCGTCTTACAGATGTTGTCGAAGAGGGTCGTGGAATCCTGCAGGAATCCGTGCGCCGGCATCTACTCAGCGATGTGAAAGTCGGTCTTTTCCTGAGTTCAGGGCTGGATTCTACAGCCTTGCTAGGGCTTACTCCGGGAAAACACAACATCGACGCGTTTACGGTATCGTTCCCGGACCATCCTGAGTACAACGAAGTTTTGGCGGCTAAAGTCGCTGCGGAACATTTCGGCGTGCGTCATCACGAATGTCAGGTCAGCGACAGTACCGCTCTGAATTGGATCCACAAAGCTTTGGAATGCATGGATCAGCCCTCGATGGATGGCTTCAATTCTTATATTGTGTCCCGCGCGGTCCGTGAACATGGGATCGCAGTAGCGCTTTCAGGGCTGGGTGGCGATGAAGTTTTCGGAGGCTACGAACTGTTTCACCGTGTTCCCCGAATCTATAACGCTCTGTCTTGGCTAGTTCCTTTTCCGCAGTCCGTGCGTACTTCTGCTGCTTGGCTTGCCACGGCATTCACCAACGACACCGTCAGGCAAAAGGCGCACGAGATCGCTAAAGTCAACCCGGGATTGATTGGGCTGTACTTCCGGCAGCGTCGCTTGATTGGTGACTCCGCGATGGAAGTGTTCGGCTTTCAGGCTGAAACGCTCCGTTTGTCAGAGGACTTTCAGGTTCCGGAACTACAATACACAGGTTGCTACATACCCGCTGATTTGTTGTCTTCCGTGGCCAGACTGGATGCTTCGTTTTATCTGGAGAATATTCTCCTGCGCGACAGCGACGTCTTCGGGATGGCAAACTCGCTGGAAATTCGTGTTCCCTTTCTCGATCGTGACCTCATTGATTGGGCCCTTCGACTGCCGGGAGATGTCTTGCTTCCAAAGGGAGCTCCTTTGAAGCATTTGTTGCGAAAGATCTGCGCTGAGGTCTACGGGCAACTGCCTATCGCCTCTTCCAAGCGGGGCTTCGTAGTTCCGATCTCCGCTTGGTTACGGGGCCCCTTGCGTGAGGTCATGGAAACGAGTCTTCGCACTCTGCGCGATTCGGGATTGCTTGACACAGCTGGAATCGACGACGTAGAGGAAATCTTCCGTCGGGAGCCGGACACCCAGGTTTGGTC
>Ga0185299_10002743_pt1 | contig 25928 bp, 28 predicted proteins | sample PaiPotPPA55metaG_FD_128002 | JGI IMG/M metagenome (GOLD analysis project Ga0185299, IMG submission 128002) | Iron sulfur acid spring bacterial and archeal communities from Banff, Canada, to study Microbial Dark Matter (Phase II) - Paint Pots PPA... ...
CCATGCAATCGCGTCGCCTGCCGGCTTTTGTTCATGCGTAGCCAACGTGCCGGGGCGGCCGGCCCGAAATCCCAGGTCAAGGTGATGCGTACTGGGATTTCGCCGGCGCGCTCCGTCACGCCCTGTCCGGCGACCGGCGCGCTTCCCCTCGGCGAAATCATTGCCGGCGATTGTATCGAAGCGATGGCCCGGCTGCCGCCGGAATGCGTCGATCTCGTCTTCGCCGATCCGCCGTATAATTTGCAGCTCGAATCCCCTCTCTCGCGGCCGGACCAAAGCCTCGTCGATGGCGTCGACGACGATTGGGACAAGTTCGCGAGCTTTTCCGACTACGATAATTTTACGCGCGCGTGGCTCACTGCCGTGCGCCGGGTCATGAAAAACGACGCGACGATTTTCGTGATCGGCTCCTACCACAATATTTTCCGGGCCGGCTCGATCTTGCAGGATCAGGGCTTTTGGATCCTGAATGACATTATCTGGCGCAAAGCCAATCCGATGCCGAATTTTCGCGGCCGGCGCTTCACCAATGCCCATGAGACTTTGATTTGGGCGGCCAAGAGCGCGCGGGCCAAGAACTATTGCTTCAACTACGCATTGCTGAAGGCCGGCAACGAGGATTGCCAGGTCCGCTCCGATTGGTTTTTGCCGATTTGCACCGGCGCCGAACGCCTGAAAGATTCCTCCGGCCGCAAAATTCACCCGACGCAGAAGCCCGAGGCGCTGCTCTCGCGCATTCTGCTCGCCGCCTCGAACAAGGGCGACGTGGTGCTCGATCCATTCCTTGGTTCCGGCACCACCGGCGCCGTTGCCAAAAAACTCGGGCGTTCCTTTATCGGCATCGAACGAGACGCAAGCTTTGTGCGCGCCGCAAGAGCCAGGATCGCGGGCGTGGAGCCGCTCCCGCCGGGCGCCATTGCGGCGGTTGCGGACAAACGTTCCGAGATTCGCATTCCTTTCGCCGCGATCGTCGAGGCGGGGCTCGTTCGGCCCGGCGAAATCCTGGTCGATGAAAGGAGGCGGCACGCCGCGATGGTGCGGGCCGACGGCACGCTCGCAGTCGGCGCCATCACCGGCTCGATTCACAAGATCGGCGCACTGGTGCAAGGCCTGCCCGCCTGCAATGGCTGGACATTCTGGCATTTTGCGCGCGAGGAAAAATATCAGCCGATCGACGCCCTGCGGTCAGTTCTGAGGGCGAGCCTGCACCAGGCCGCGGAATAGCTTCCCGCGAGCGCCGCCCCTTGAGGTTGATACCATCACAACCCGAGCGCAAGCCAGGTGCCAGCCGCGACAAAGCCCACTCCCGCTGACCGGGAGATCAGGCGACCAACTGGCACAATCTTTTCAACGAGCACGAAGGCGGAGATCGTGGCGATCCACAGCACGTTCATAACGCCGCCGACGAACAATAGCGCCATCACTACCCAACAGCAGCCGACGCAATACGCACCGTGACGCAGGCCGAGCAGCAATGAGCCCGATGGATCGCGATGGAACCCGCCTAGCCGCTGAATGAACAGGAGCGGCGATTGGCATTGTGTCAAACATATATCCTTGAGCGGCGTCCACTGGTAAACGCCGGCCGCAATGAGAACGATTCCACCGAACACTTGGCTAGCGCTCGCCATCTTCGGGTTGAGCAAGGCCGTGCGATCAAGGGCCCACTGTGCCGCAGTGGCGACCAGCGCGAAGCCGACCCAGGCCAGAAGATACCCGGTGGCGAACCAACCGGTCGCCGCAAACGGCTTGCCTTGCGCCGATGCTTGCCGGCCAACCCGCGCATAGATCAAAATCATCGGCGCAGCGGACGGGGTCATCATGCCGACCATCATCACCGCCCACATGGCGAACGCGTAAACAAACTCGGTACCTTGCCACGGGGCGAGGGCGGGCGCCATGATCCCAATACCGGCGGGAATCATCCGAAACCCGCTCATCTCCATTCCGCCCATGTCCATGTCTGCAGCAAGCCACAGCACATAAGTCCATGCGAGCGCCGTTAGCGCGGCGAGCGCGGCCGCGACAATAATGCGGTCGCGTCGGAGTATGAATTCCAACATTGCCTCGGTCATGGCCGTCAGCGGATGACCCCGGTTCCAGTGATATTCAACTCGGCGAAATGAGCGTGCGAGTCCGCCAGATTGAGCTCGATGGCACCGTGTGTCTTCGCCCAGCCGCGTCCGACCTCGGCCAAGGTAAATTCAAAGCCGTCCGGCATGTTGAACCGCGCACGGTGCTCCTTCTTTGTCACCGGATTGATGATCGGCTCACCGCGCGATTCCACAACGCCGGGAACGATAAAACGCGCTTTGCGCGCATTCACATCAATGTCGAGGTCGATCTTGGCGAAGATTGGGTCATGAACTTTTTCAAGCATCGATCCATAAACCTGAAAGAATGTCGCGCCCGGTTCGGTGTCCTGGCCACTCATAATTCGGAGAATGGCCTCGCGCTGCGCGGGGCTCGCGCGCTCATCGACGATCGGGACCGCTTGGCCGTGTCCCTCATGGATCGGGCCCGGCCATGAAAACACACCAGCGAACATCAGCCCGTCGAGCTTGGTGCCGCCATGGTTACCCTCTTCAATCACGATCCCGACAACCGCTTCACAATTGCCGTGGGTAGGAAGAGCGTTGAACTGGCAAGGGCAACCGTATGAGCAATTGCAGTGGGAAAAATTTCGGCCTTTGAGATGCCATTTGACGTCCGTCATGTCGCCTCCACGGCCTTGATTCCAAGCCGACATAAAGATAGCGCCCTTTGCCGCGCGCCGGAAGGCCATAACCCATCTATTTGCATCGAAAGGTGATATTGTCACCGTACTCCGCGCCAGATTTTCGTAAAAAAATGTGGAGATGTCCCAATACATGCTAATTTGTTACATCTGTTCGCGGTTCACACGGGGCGCCTTCAATCGTTGAACCTCAAGAGTCGTCGCAAAATCGATCAATCCGCTGGCGCGCGCACAGGAGTGGGAAAGTGTCAGAATCAAAAGACGGGCGTGGCGATACTGTGGAAATCGAGAAAAATGACGTAAAAAATGCGCTTCCAAATGCCAAACGGGTGGCTTGGTTTTCTACATTGCTGGAGAATGGCCGCAAGCTCGCGCTGAACGTAATTGTCTTAGTAGCAGTTACACTCGGAGTCGCAGCAATCGCGAAAGCGACGATAAAGCACAGTGTTTTAATTGAACCAATCGGTGTGCCCAAAGAGCTTGCCGATCGCGGCTTTACCGGCGAGGCTGTTGCCCATCATATTGTCGATGAGTTGATGATTTTGTCCAAAAGTGCGGAAACGCTGATGCGGTTTGGTGCCGTTGCGACTTCGGGCGCGGAAATTGCGAAACCGAAGATTGAGCTTCCAGGCACCGGCATTTCAATTGATACGATTGTCTACTATGTGCGGGACTTACTTAGCCTTTCTGACACCAAAATTAGTGGTGAGATTACTATTGACAGTCCCACGCCCGATGCAGCCGCCGGCAAAAACAGCCAAAAACCCTTACCAAAATTCAATCTGCGGCTTCGCATTCTCAACAAAGGATTTGTGTACGTTGAACCCCACCGACGATCTGCGCGTCCTTTTCAAGGGCGCAGCGCTGCCTCTTTTAGAGCAAATCAGCCCTTACATTGCCGGAGTCATTTACTTGCATCTGCAGGATTTCGTCGGCGCGACTCGCATGGCGGAAATCGCGCTTAAAAGTGGTGTTGCCGAGGACCAAGAGTGGGCGTCCAACCTCTTAGGCAACATTGCCGGTTATGAGAAACGCACGGGTATCGCGATTGCAGAATTTAAAAAACTGAGTCAGCGCTTTCCAGCCTCTCCCTTGGGGCAGTACAACTTAGGTCATTTGCTTTATAGCCTTGGAAATTATCAGGAAAGTATACAAGCATCCCTTGAAGGGGCGAAAGTTGATGGGGATGTGTGAAGGCGAGCACTCGGTTATAGCAACGCAGGTGCGGCGCTTGACGAAATGCGAAAAAAGCATATCGCGTTCAGCTTGCATGACGAAAACGCGAGCGGAATATTGCGAGCCATAGGTAGTATCATAAAGGAAGAGGAAAAGGCCAGCTTACTAATATTGCACCACGGACAAATCCCTGACGAGGATTCGATCATCCCCCTGCTTCGGGCCGCCACGGAAGCGGACCCTACATACGCAACTGCCTATCGGGTTTGGGGAAATATTGAATTAAAGCGCAGGCATTTCCCCGAGGCAACCGGGTTATTTGAGAAGTGTATCGCAGCTAACCCGAAAGAACCTCATCACGATATGGCATGGTCGCATTTGCAGTGGGCTCAGGAACTAGCAAAGAAGGCAGGCGGGGAGACGGCACACGCCCCCGCAAGCACGAAAATGGATGCAGTAGAACATTTGAAGATGGCCTTAAATCTTTTGCCCGATGACCAAAAGTTGATCTCTGAGATTTCCAATACTTATGAGTCGCTTGGGATGATGCAGGACGCCGCAGCCGTTTATAATAAAGTTGATGAAAGGAAGAACGATTGGGCCACAGCAAAATAAGGAGTCCAAGTGAAATATCGCCAACCCTTTTGGTACGATTGGCAAAGCCGAGAGAAGCGAAAATTTGGGGGAAACCGTGAGCGCGCGCTACGGAACGATTCAAACCCCGCTGGGCGGTTCGTGCTCTAGCTCTTCGGCTTTGTCGCGGCCGCCATGACGATCCGCGAGGGCCTTGTCATGGCTTCGATACGGAGCAGCTCGTTGAGCCTTGCCTCGGTCAACACGCCTTCGTCCAGGACGACCTCGGCAATCGTGCGCCGTTCCTCGAGCGCCCGGCGGGCGATGCGCGAGCACGCCTCGTAGCCGAGCACCGGCCCGAGCGCCGTCACCAGGCCGATCGAGTTTTCGACGAGGCCGAGGCAGCGCGCGCGATCCGCCTCGATGCCGTTGACGCAACGGCTTGTGAGCGTGTCGATTGCCGCGCGTAGCATCCGCAGCGATTTCAGAATGGAAAAGCCGATCGTCGGCTCGAAGGCATTGAGCTGGAGCTGGCCGCCCTCGGCGCACATCGTCACCGTGAGATCGTGGCCGATGACGAGATAGGCGACCTGGCTCACGACCTCGGGGATGACCGGGTTGACCTTGCCCGGCATGATCGAGGACCCGGCTTGAACGGCCGGCAGGCGGATTTCGCCAAAACCCGCGCGCGGGCCGGAGGAGAGCAAGCGCAGATCGTTGCAAATCTTCGAAAGTTTTACGGCGATCCGCTTCAGCACGGCCGAAAACAAAACGAAGGCGCCCATATCGGACGTCGCCTCGATCAGATTGGCGGCGAGCACCATCGGTTCGCCCGCGACATGCGCCAGTTCCTCGACCGCAAGCGAAGGGTAAAGGGGATCGGCGGTGATCCCGGTGCCGATCGCGGTCGCGCCAAGGTTCACCTCCCGAAACAGGGCGGCGGCCTCCCGCAGACGGTCGATGTCTTCCTTCACGGTCGTGTGAAACGCATCGAATTCCTGGCCGAGCGTCATCGGCACCGCGTCTTGCAATTGGGTGCGGCCGATCTTGAGCACATCGGCGAATTCGACCGCCTTGGCCTTGAAGGCATAGGCGAGTTCTTGCAGCGCCCGGACGAGCGGCGCCGTGGCGAAGATCACGGCGAGGCGCAACGCCGTCGGATAGGCATCGTTGGTCGATTGGGCCATATTGACGTCGTCGATCGGATGAAGAAACCGGTACTCGCCGCGGCGGCGGCCCAAGAACTCCAGCGCGAGATTGGCGACGACTTCATTGGCGTTCATATTGGTCGAAGTTCCCGCGCCGCCCTGCACCGCATCGACCACGAATTGATCGAGGAAGCGCCCTTCCTTGGCGATGAGATCGCAGGCGCGATCGATCGCATCGGCCTTCCCCGCCGGCAATTGCTTAAGGCGCCGGTTGGCGCGCGCCGCCGCCTGTTTGACGAGCGCCAAGGCGCGGACAAGTTCGGGAAAATGCCCAATGGGAATACCGGTGATCGAAAAGTTTTCGACCGCGCGCAGCGTATGGATGCCCCAATAGGCCTCCGCCGGAACGTCCCTTTCGCCGAGAAGGTCGTGCTCGCGCCTCGTCGCGGCCCGATGGAGATCGATCGCGCGGGGCGTGGCGAGCGTGAGGGTGGCAGCCCCGGCAAGGGGAGCGCGGAGCGGTTCGAGATGTTCTTTTGTCATGACGTAGGTTCAAAGATCGTTCCGCATAACCGTCGCTACTATATGGGGACGGAGCGGCAAAAATTGACCCCTTTTTCGGGGAACTCATGGTTGCGAAATTAAAATAAAATTCGATGAACAACCGGAGGGAGCGTCGTCAGTGCAAAGCTTCGGAAGATGGTCGATCCTCGCCGCGGCGGCCTGCCTTCTCTCGCCGCCCGCGTACCCGCAAGACATGATGCGCCATGTCGATCTTTCGAGCCCGATGTTTTCCTCGGCCGGGATGACGCGGGCGGAGGTCGAGGCAAGCCTCAAGGCGGCGCCCGCGGGCGCCGATCTTTCCGGGAAAAGCCTCAATGGGCTCGATCTTTCCGGGCTCGATTTTTCCAACGTCAATTTCCGCGCCGCGAGGATGAACAAGACAAATTTTTCGCGGGCAAGGCTCGACGGCGCAGTGCTCGATCAAGCCTGGGCCATGGCGGCGGATTTTTCGGGCGCGAGCTTGAAGAAAGCCAACCTTTTCGCAAGCCAGATGCAGGAGGCGAGATGCGACGGCGCCGATTTTTCCGGCGCCCGCGTCGCCGCCGATTTGTCCCGCGCCAGTCTGCGCAACGCCAAATTCATTGGGGCGGATCTTGCCGCCGACATGCGGAACCAGTCGATGGGGCTGATGCGTGCCGTGCTCAAATCCGCCGATCTCGCCGGGGCCGATTTCGAAAATGCCAATCTCGCCTTCACCGATCTGCAATTCGCGAAATTTCCAGGCGCGAACTTCACCGGCGCCTCGCTCGCCGAGGCCGAGGCCGGCGGCGCCGATTTTCGCGGCGCGATCCTCGACCACACGAATTTCAACGGGACCGATGTCACCTCGGCCCGAATCGACATGGCGCAAGAAAAGGCCTTTTCGGGCGCCAAGAACTTGGACCGGGCATTCACGGAATAAGGCTCTAATGCTTTTAGGTTATACTGGATAATTTGTGCTCTATCATGTCTCCATCCCGTTGGCAGTGTAGGGCCGCCGCGCGGGCGCCGCCGATTGGTGGTGGACATCGGCTCGGCCATCACAGAGAACCTTCATCGGGACAAGGTGAGTTGGAGGTGTCGTGCCAGACAAGCTTGTCGGCATTGGCGAAAAATACTTCGCGGCCGTGCGCGATGTGCATCGGCTTGGCGCGGGCACCAAGGAACCCTCCTTTTATCCAGCTCTCGCCGAACTGTTGAACGGGGCCGGGCAAGAACTGAAACCGAAGGTTCTATGCCTCTCCAACCTGGCGAACACCGGCGCGGGTCATCCCGATTTTGGACTATTCGCCGCAAATCAAGTCCAGCAAGGCGAGCCACGGTCTGGGCAAATGCCGGAGCGCGGCGTCATCGAGGTCAAGAGCGCCGGCGACGACGCCTGGCTCACCGCCGACACCGCCCAAGTCAGCAAATATTTCGGTGCGTACAGGCTCGTCATCGTCACCAATATCCGCGATTTTCTCATCGTCGGCGAGGGGCCGGACGGCCGCGCGGCGAAACTCGAAAGCTTCCGCCTTGCGCCTGATGCGAAATCGTTCTGGGACATGGCCGCGACGCCGCGGAAGTCGGCCGAGCATATTGGCCGCGCGTTCGGGGAATATCTCAAGCGGGCGCTCACCCAATCCGTCGCCTTGCGCGAGCCGAAGGACGTCGCATGGTTCATCGCTTCCTACGCGCGCGACGCGCTGAGCCGTGTCGAAGAGGCCGGAGCATTGCCCGCTCTCGCCAATGTCCGGGCCGCGCTGGAAGAAGCCCTGGGCGTCACGTTCGAGGCCGAGAGGGGCGCGCATTTTTTTCGCTCCACGCTGGTCCAGACCTTGTTCTATGGCGTCTTCTCCGCCTGGGTTTTGTGGGCGCGCCAGACTCAGGTTGCCTCGCAACGTTTCGACTGGCGCACCGCCGTCTGGCATCTCACGGTGCCTTTCATCCGCACGCTGTTCCAGCAGCTCGCCAGCCCGGCGCATCTCCAGCCGCTTCGTCTCGTCGAGGTGCTGGACTGGACCGCGGCGACGCTCAATCGCATTGACAGCGCCGAATTCTTCACGCGCTTCAACGACGCCGAGGCGGTGCAATTTTTCTACGAGCCTTTTCTTGAAGCCTTCGACCCGGAGCTGCGGAAGGAACTCGGCGTCTGGTACACCCCGAACGAGGTCGTCGCCTATATGGTGGCGCGCATCGATAAGGCATTGCGCCAGGATTTGGGCGTGGCCGAAGGGCTCGCCTCGGAGCAAGTCTATATCCTCGATCCATGTTGCGGCACCGGGGCGTTTCTCGCGGCGGTCTTGCGCAAAATCGACGCGAGCCTCGCCGGGCGCGGCTACGGCGCGCTCAAAGGCCAGATGGTCAAGCAGGCGGCGCTCACCCGCGTGTTCGGTTTCGAGATCATGCCCGCGCCTTTCGTCGTGGCGCATTTGCAAGTTGGCCTCGTGCTACGGGAACTTGGGATCACACTCGACGCCGAGCACGAGCGGGCGGGGGTCTATCTCACCAATGCGCTGACCGGCTGGGAGCCGCATGTCAACAAGCCCCTGCCCTTTCCCGAACTCGAAGAGGAGCGCGGCAAAGCGGATAAGGTCAAGCAGGAAGCACCGATCCTCGTCATCCTCGGCAACCCGCCCTATAATGGTTTCGCGGGCATGGCGGTGACGGAGGAGCGCGCGCTTTCGACCGCCTATCGCACAACAAGGCGGGTGCGCCGCCCCGAGGGCCAGGGGCTGAACGACCTTTACGTGCGCTTCTTCCGCATGGCCGAGCGGCGCATCGCGGAAAAAACCGGCCAGGGAATCGTGTGCTTTATTTCAAATTATTCGTGGCTCGACGGATTGTCTTTTACGGGCATGCGCGAGCGCTATCTTGAGGCTTTCGACGCGATCCGCGTCGATTGCCTGAATGGGGACAAATACAAAACGGGAAAGACGACGCCGGAGGGCAAGCCGGACCCGTCCATATTCTCGACCGAACACAACCGCGAAGGCATTCAGGTCGGCACGGCCATCGCGACTTTGATTCGAAAGTTTTCGCACAGCCCGGCGGCGGCGGTCGAGTTCCGGCAGGTCTGGGGCGCGGCCAAGCGGCAAGAGCTGCTGGATACGGCGGAGTCCGAACCCGCGACGCTCTATACGCATGTCATCCCGCCGTTGGACTTGGGCTTGCCCTTTGCCGGCGCGGCGGTGGGCACGGGATATTTCGGCTGGCCGAAGCTGCCGGAATTGTTGCCGGTGTCGTTTCCGGGGGTGCAAACTGGGCGTGACGAATTTCTTGTGTCGATCGATCGAGCCGTTCTCGAAAAGCGGCTCGACGCTTATTTCGACCCGGCCGTTTCGCATGCAGACATGCGGGCGCGATATCCGTCCGCATGGCAGCATCCGCCCGCTTCGATCCAATCGAAACGAGGAAGACATTGATGGATCGAGGCAAATTGGCCGCGAATGTTGTCCGCCATGCCTATCGTCCCTTCGATGTTCGATGGCTCTATTGGGAGCCGCAAACCAAGCTCTTGGACGAAAAGCGAGCGGAATATTGGCCGCACATTAAGCCGAATAATCTGGCGTTGAGCGCGGCTCAACATCTTCGAAAAGGGGAAGAAGAACCTCAGTTTGTCGTTACGGCAAACTTAGGTGCCCGACATTTAATTGAACGCGGCGCGTTGATGTTTCCATGCAAACGCCGAGTGCAATATGGAACCAGCGAAGAGTGGGTGCCGAACCTGTCCCAATCAGTTCAAACCTTCCTAACCGCCCGCGCGCTCCCGCCCGAAACCATCTTCCGCCACATCGTCGCAACGCTCCATGCGCCGTCCTACCGCACCGAAAACGCGGGCGCGCTGCGCATGGATTGGCCCCGCGTGCCGCTCCCCGCCGATTCCGATACGCTTCGCGCCTCCGCTGATCTCGGCGCGACGCTCGCCGCCCTCCTCGATCCAGAGTCGCCCGCGCCGGGCGTCTCGACAGGTGCACTTCGCCCAGGGCTACGGTGCCTCGGGCTTCCCGCAAAACGCAGCGGCAAAAGTTTGGAGACCGCGGACTTGGCGCTGACCGCGGGCTGGGGCTCGACGCAAAATACGAGGTCCGGCTCGACCATCGTCATGCCCGGCCGAGGGCTCACCGCCGAGCGCGATTACACGGCAAGGGAACGCGCCGCGCTCGAAGCCGAGGGCAAAACTCTCGGGCTTTCCAGCGAGATTTTCGCGCTGCTCGGCGCCCGCACGTTGGATGTCCATTTGAACGCCGAAGCCTTCTGGACAAATGTCCCCCCAAGAGTCTGGGACTACACGTTGGGGGGCTATCAGGTGATAAAAAAATGGCTCAGCTATCGCGAGCAATCGGTGTTGGGCCGCGCCTTAAAACCCGGCGAAGCCGCCTATGTCTCCGAAATGATCCGCCGCATCGCGGCGATTCTGCTAATGGGTCCGGCGCTCGACGCCAACTATGCGGCAGCGAAGGCAAATGCGGTAGAGTGGAAGGAAAGGTGAGGTCGGTCCCGCCCGCCAGCATTCTAAAACCAGCCGAAGGGATCAATTATAGGTCACAAATTGTATATTCTCGCACCGAAAAACATTTTCGCCATCGCAAAGTTCATTGACCGCGGTAACGACAGGCACGACCGTAATGGTCACGGCCTTGCTGCTCTTTGCGATCTCGCGCAATGCCGTGGTTACGGTCACGTGTTTTTCGGCCGGAGTGAGGGGATGCGGCGAGCGGAAATCATAGGACTCGCGGTTATGTTCGTTCACTTCGCAATGCCCGGCGTCGCCCAGGCACCCGCCATGCCCGAAGATGTGGAACGATCCAGCATAGCCGTGCGCCAAATCCTTCGGCGTATTTGCATCCGCCTTGGGATTGTTCAGGAAGATACGTCCCTCGTAGGATGCCTCACCGTGAAAAATTCCGCTAATCTCGATGTCAGCGCGCACGAACCGGTGTTCCGGGGCCGCAAATTCAACCGGCACCGGCCGGGACGTAAATGTTCGTGCTGGAACCTTCCCGCGTGTCGGCGCAGCGAGCGCGCGGCGGGGCGGGGGAGCCTCCTTTGGCGCGGTGGGCGGTTTGCGCGGTGTTTTCGCCATCAGCCTGTACCTCCTGCTGAAGCAACGGTCTGTGCGGCGGCGTAGTCATAGCCCAGATCGTTGACGTTCAACACATCTCGTACCCGGAAATTGAATGGCGCCAAAACTTTGTCGAGAAGGTCCATAGAAATATTTCCGGAGCCGTTCCGCACCTGCCAGAGCCACCAGATGCGATCAATCATCGCATGATGTGACCAGAATATAGGGTCGAAAGCCGCGGTGCCAACCACGCCCATGTCGCCCGAAACCCAGCCGTGCACGGCATCATGCACATCTTCGATCGCGCCGTTAAAATCGTTCCAGTCGGTTCGCGACAGCACGTCGTCGACGTCGCTCTGCCCAGGCAAATCGTTGGGAGCGCCCGGATGGCGCACGGTCTTATGCATCAGCGAAGGTTTGGTATTTGGCAGATTGATCCGAAACGTGGCGAGCGGGTTGGGCCGATTGCCAGCGGTTGGCGCGGCAAAGATATCCGGGATTCCCCTTTGCCGTGGCGGGCGTAGCGTCCAGTCCCACCACGGCAGCGTGACCCCTGGAACGCGATCGCGCATGGCCATTTCGAAATTGTAAAGATAGGCGCGATGCCAGGGCAGAAAAAGCCGCATTTGCTGCGCCGAGTGTGAGTTATGCTGATGATGCCAACAATACCAGCTTGGAACGCCGTGCAACCCCGCGAAGAATTGATAGCCGCGGTTGTCACTGATCTGCATCATCTGACGATAGGCGTCTCTGAACGCCGTGACCTGATCGGCCGAAAGGTTGTGCACCCCCAGTCTTACCCGAAACTCCCCCGCCACCGCCGTCAAAGCCTCTCTGTCGCCGAGCTTGTTGCAACGAAGTATAGCACCGCTTGGCATCAAATACCAGACGCTCCCGCGGATAGCGGGCAGTCATGACTTTTTCAATAGGTCAGCAGAACAACGGCCAAGATTTTGGCGTCGACGAGCCTCGGGCCATATGCGGCGGCGAAGTTCGAGCGATTGACTGCACGCCGTCAATCGGCACGCATGTATGGTGGAGAGAGCCGCCGTGCTCGTGGCATTCATGACCGGAATGCCGGTTTTGCGCAACGCCAGATCGCGGGTATGCTGCTCAGAAAATTCGGCTTCGGCCCGCCGTGGGGAGACCTTGCGGCGGCGACTCTGACTTGCGTTGTCGCTGATCGCGCCCTCGCGCGAGCGCAGCGGCTTGCCCGCCTTCTCTCCGAATTGCTTGGGATCCGACGACACAGCGCGCTCCTTCCAGGCGGGAGGGAACTCGTCTCTCAGCCCGGCGCCTATTGCGGAGCCACAGCCGAACGGCCCGACCTTTTGGTTGCTATTTCGATCTGGCCTGTCCAGCCAGCAGTCCAAATATAGCCATTCGTGGTCAAAACCGGCCAGCGCCCGCGCCCGGCAAGGCATAGCGGTGAATGTACGGCTGCGCCGACTGGGTTTGTAATTCGCCCGGTCGACCTACAGCTCGCTGAAAGGGGGAAATTTTGGCGGAAGACACAATCGATCTGGACGGCCGACGAGGGATCGCCGCGCAGAAGGCGGCCAGGATGCGCCGTCAGCTCGCCGCGGCCGACGCTGCCGCGCCGCAGGCGCGCCAAGAGGAATTGGAAACCTTGCTTCTCGCCACGCCTGCCACCGGCTGGGTTGAAGCCGTGGCCAAGGCCCGTTATCTTCTGACCCTGTTTGCGCGGTCGCCGGCCGGCGAAGATCCGAGGTGGGCAAGTCTCATCGCGGATGTTTTTGCCGACTTCGAGCGGCTGCTTGCGGAACAGAAACGCTCACCCGTCGCGGGTGGCGCCTGGCTCGCACCCGCGAGCCTCGTTCAGAGGAGGATTGCGATGGCAAAAGGTCAGCAGCGCGGAAACCGCGAAGCCAAGAAGCCGAAAAAGGAAAAGCCCAAGGTCGCGGCGACCGCCCAGACGTCGTTCGGGCTCACGCCCCCGAAATCGACGGGGGCGAAGGACGATCGAGGCAAGAAGAAATAGCAAGCCGTAACGCAACTTGGCTCACGCGCGATTAGCGCTAGACGGTCCGCGTTGGACCGGACCCGGCCGTTTTGGGGATACCCGCGGCACGGCAGCTCGCCGCCGGGGCCAGCCATTCTGTCAGTACGGTAGTCCTGGCGTAGCGCCAGCCGCGCACTATAATGATTTACCGGGAAAATGGCGGATGGTGGGCTGCCCTGTTGAGCTAGGCAAACCGGTACTTTCCGCCGCTCTCTTGCTCCGATGGTTGCGAGGTAGCGATGAACTCACCATCCATCCCGCCAAAGAGTACCCGGGGTGCGACGGGCGGCGAGGTGATTGGCATAGCCGTGCTCGTAGTTGTTGCCCTTGGTTTCCTTGGCTTCTTGGAGTTTAAGGATTGGCTAGTGGGCCCTAAGTCGGGCGGCTATGTGAACATTAGCGCGATCGTGGGAGACTGGCAGGCCGCCGGCCGCTCGTGGCGCATCGTGTTTCGAGCGGACAAGACGCTTGGCATGAGCTCCGTTGGTTCGGCGGAGCCAGGTAACATGGAACCCGGTACATTTCGCCTGTGGAGCGAGGGAAATGTCTTGATCAACATGAAGAACGGCAAAGATTTTACGGCAACGTTCAGGGACTTCACGCCCAACCAGTTTGACCTTGTCGACTCGGAGAACGGGGCGGTGACGGTCTTCGCGAGGACGCCGTAGCGCTGGCCGGCCAGAAGTAATCGCCCTCCACCAGCGGCCTCCCCTCGGCACCGGCGGATTTCCCTAAACCTGAAAACCGCTTCACTCCCCGTAATTCTGCTTGAGATAAGCCCCGATGGTCTTGGCGTCCGCCGGATCGATTGGCGCGCCATACGCCTTGATCATTTTGGCGACTTCCGCATCCCAGCGCGCCGCGTCGAGAAACGGCGAATTCATCGCGATGTAATCGAGGCTGTGACAGGCGCCGCAATAGCCTTCGATAACGTCCCGCCCTGGCGCCTGCTTGAGATGCACGGCCGGCTCTTCGGCGCGCGCCAAAGCCGGGATCAGGGCCAGCGCGGCAACAATTGCGATCCATCGCATGGGCTTTCCCTCAAGTGACATGGAGCGCCACGGTTTGCGCGACGTTGTTATTGTAGCCTGCGGGGTTTGGGATCAGCTCCTGGGCCTGGGTTTGGCCGATCTTGTTGGTGGCGCGGTCGGTGAGCGCCAGTTTGCCGCGCCGCTTGGGGATAAACTCGTAGCTCCAGGGGCGAAAAGCGAATTTGCCGGGATCTTCTCCGAGCGACGCTTCTGTCCAGCTCTTGCCATTGTCGGCCGAGATTTCGACGGCACGGATGCCATAGCCGCCGTCCCAGGCGATCCCGCTTATGGCCGTCTTGCGTCCCGCCTTGGCGCGCGCTCCATCGGCCGGGTTTGTGATGAACGAGTTCACGACAATCTCGGTAATCGGGGTGTTCGCGGCCGTCTCCTGCGAAATGAACCGCGCCACCAACGGGAATTTCCCGACGGGAATCCGGTAGGCCGTCTTCATCCAGAAGCCATCGAAGGGCCTGGTCACGGCCGTGATGCTGGTGATGTGCTTCACCCAATAGGTCGCGGTCCAGCCGGGTACAATGATCCGCGCCGGAAAGCCGTTCCAATGCGGCAGCGGCTCGCCATTCATCTCATAGGCGACGAGCGTCGTCTCCTCGATAGCTTTCCACATGGGAAGGCTTTTTACGAAATCCGGCGTCTTGTCGAGGACAGGACCGTCGGCGCCGTCGAACACCACTTCGACCGCCTCCTTCTTGAGCCCAACCACATCGAGCACATCCTTGAGGCGGGCGCCCTTCCAGCGCGCGCAGCCCATCGCGCCATGGCCCCATTGGACGCCGGCGACATGGGGCTGAAACAATCCACGACCATTTCCCGCGCATTGACATACCGCGACGACTTCGAAGGCGGGCAGTTTTTTCAACTCGTCGAGGCCGATTTGCAAATCGGCGTTGGCGCCCTCCCCGCCAATATTCAGCTTCCAAGTAGCGGCGTCCACCTCCGGAATGTCAGCCAAATGGTAGCGCACGAAAAATTCGTCGTTGGGAGTGATGGCGGTGCGAAAATAAGCGAGCGGCGCCTCGTAATTGGGCGGCCGGTAGGTCAGTTTGATCAGCGGCTTTTTGCCGGGCAGACTGTCGAGAACGGCTTCCGCCCGCGTTCCCGCCGGCAGCAAGGGCGATAAGAGAGCCTCGCCGCGCTGCTCTCCGGCTCCGCCTGGCCACGCCGGACCCGCGCCCGTCAGCGCCAATGCGCCGCCCGCCGCTTCCAACAAACCGCGCCGTGTGATCATGAAGCTTCTCCCTTGAGGCGGCCGGACACCATGGGCGGCAGCCGTGGCGAGCAGACGGTGACCATTCTATACCGACATGCTCAAATGATCTTCGCGAAGGCCGCCGCGCCAGCACTTCCAAGCTCCTTTTGCCGCCGCTTCGGCTTTTCCGCCACAACAGCTGATACGGCTGCAACAACATCATGTCCACTTCCGAAAGTCGTCTCGATACTCCGCACGCAGACCGAGACGTTGTCATTAGCGAGACGGTAGTACACCTGTTTAGCGCTGCGGCGACTCTGAACAAGTTCCGCGCGCCGCAGTTCGGCGAGTTGCTGGCTCAAGGCCGGTTGGCCGATCCCGGTTGCTTGATCAATTTCACTGACTGTGCACTCACGGTCGAGGAGACAGGACAGGATCATGAGACGTTGAGGCTGGGCGTAGACCTTTAGCTTCTCCGCCGCATTGTTGGCGCTCTCACGCGATTGATAGACGGCGCTCATTCGTCGCTCCGGGTGCAATAGAACCAGTTTTTGGGAGCGTCCGCCTTCAAGGCCTCGGCGCCGCCTTGAGTTGGCGGTAGCAGAAGCTCACCCCCGGGCCGCCAGCCTTCGGGCGTCATCACCTCGTTGGAGGCGGTACGTTGCAAGGCGGCCACGATACGGATCATTTCGTCAACCGATCGGCCGACGTTCAGCGGATACCATGTCAGGGCGCGGATTGTCCCCCTCGGATCGATGAAATAACTCGCCCTGACAGCAGCCGAATCCTGCGCCGCCTCGTCCAGCATGCCGTAAGCGCGGCCGATGGCCATCGATGGGTCTTCGACTATCGGGAATGACACGGTGACGTCGAACATCTCCTGAATCGCCCTGACCCAGGCAATGTGCGCGTAAAGGCTATCGACCGAAAGGCCGAGCAGGGAGCACTTCATCGCCTCGAATTGCGAGGCGGCGCGCGCCAACGCAACGAATTCACTGGTACATACCGGCGTGAAATCAGCGGGGTGAGAGAAGAAGACGAGCCAACGGCCTCGATACTGGTCGAGACTTACCTCGCCCAAGGTCGCTCGCGCCCGAAACAGCGGCGCGGTGTCTCCGATCCGGAGCGATCGCGGCGCAGCGGTCGTTTCTATTCCCATGCCCGCTCCTTCGACGCCTCAGCCCATTGACACGACCTAACATATATGATTACATAATTTATGCAAGTGAGAAATCAAATTCTTGGGGGAGGCCCATTTTGGATCCAAACCTGACCCTGGCGATTGAGCAGGTTCACGCGACCGAGGCTGGGACCAACGCTGAGGTGTTCGTCGAGAGCTTTTTCGACGAGCCGACTAATACGGTGAGCTATCTCATCCATGATCCGGTTACCAAGCGGGGTGCCGTGATCGACAGCGTCCTGGACTTCGACGCAGCCGCGGGCAGGACGTCGACCGCCTCCGCCGACGCCATGATCGCCCATGCGCAACGCGAACGGCTGACAATCGATTGGCTTCTCGAAACGCACGCGCACGCCGATCACCTATCGGCCGCGCCATACATCCAGCAAACACTGGGCGGGAAGCTCGCCATTGGGCGGGAGATCATCGCGGTCCAGAATGTGTTCGGAAAGATCTTCAACGTCGGAACCGAGTTCGTGCGCAATGGCTCAGAATTTGATCGGCTCTTCGACGACGGCGACCGATTTTCGATTGGCGGCATCCCAGCGATCGCGCTGCATGTTCCTGGCCACACGCCGGCGGACATGGCGTATGTGATCGGCGACGTCGTCTTCACCGGCGATACGCTGTTCATGCCTGACTATGGCACCGCGCGCGCCGACTTCCCAGGCGGAGACGCGCGGCAACTCTACCGATCGATCCGTCGTCTGCTGTCTCTGCCTGACGAGACTAGGCTTTTCCTATGTCACGACTACAAGGCGCCGGGACGGGACGCCTTCGCGTGGGAAACGACGGTCGGCGCCGAGCGGACGAAAAACGTTCACGTCCATGAAGGCGTGAGCGAAGAGGATTTCGTTGCAATGCGCAAGGGGCGCGACGCCACGCTCGAAATGCCGAAGCTCATCATTCCCTCCGTGCAAATCAACATGCGGGCCGGGCAGCTTCCGCCCGCCGAAGACAATGGCGTCACTTATCTCAAGGTTCCAGTGAATCTTCTCTAAGCCTTCCTGCCGCCCTCAAGAGAGCGCGTTACAAACAATTAGGAGCGAAACATGTCCAACAAATCGGCGAAGGCAGGCGGCGGGCCTCATGATGTCGTGATCGTCGGAGGCGGGTCCGCCGGCATCGCCACGGCGTCGAGCTTGCTCAAGAGGCGGCCGGACCTCGATATTTTGGTCATCGAGCCGCAAACAAAACACTACTATCAACCCGGCTGGACAATGGTCGGAGCCGGCGTCTTTCGGGCGGCGAGCACCGAACGGGACGAGGCCGGCCTCATGCCCCGCCGCGCGCGCTGGCTCAAGGGCGCTGTCGCGGCGTTCGCGCCCGAGTCCAACGAAGTCATCCTCGACAACGGCGAGCGAATTGCATATCGCATGCTCGTCGCGGCGCCCGGCATCAAGCTCGATTGGGACGCCGTCGAAGGCCTTCCCGAGACTCTTGGCAAGAACGGCGTTACGTCCAACTATCGCTTCGACCTTGCGCCCTACACTTGGCAGCTTGTGCAAGAGTTTCGCGGCGGGCGCGCGCTCTTCACGCAGCCCCCCATGCCAATCAAATGCGCCGGCGCTCCGCAGAAGGCGCTTTATCTCTCCTGCGATGAGTGGTTCCGCAACGGATACATTAAGAACTCACCGTCGAGTTCCACATTGCCGGCGCCGTGCTCTTCGGCGTCAAAGACTACGTCCCGGCGCTGATGGAATATATCAAGAAATATGGCGTGGCACTCAACTTCAATAGCCGCCTCGTCAGGATCGACGGTCCGGCCAAGAAAGCTTGGTTCGAGATGACGAAGGACGACAAGAAGGAGACCATCGAACGCAGCTTTGACATGATCCATGTCTGTCCGCCGCAGCTCGCCCCGGACTTCGTCCGCGCAAGTCCCTTGGCCGACAAGGCTGGCTGGATCGAGGTCAACCAAGATACGTTGCAGCACGCGCGTTTCGCCAATGTCTTCGGGCTCGGTGACGCTTGTTCCGCGCCGAACGCCAAGACCGCCGCGGCGGCCCGCAAGCAAGCGCCGGTCGTGGCGGAGAATGTTCTGTGCGTTCTCGCCGGGAAGGCCCCGCACGCCACCTATGACGGATACGGATCGTGCCCGTTGACGGTGGAGCGCGGCAAGATCGTATTCGCCGAATTTGGCTATGGCGGCAAATTGCTTCCGACCTTCCCCAAATGGCTGATCGACGGCACGCGGCCGCAACGTCTCCCTTGGTTTCTCAAGGTGAGGATACTTCCGCCCATCTACTGGAAGGCGATGTTGAAGGGACGCGAGTGGCTCGCTCGCCCTTCAATCGTCCTGGCGAACGCCGCGCCAAGGAAATCGTCCTAACCCGAAGGGGACGGCCACTTCGTCAATCGCATGCACGGCCGGGCCTCACCGCCCGCGCGGATGCGCGGAGCGGTAGGCTTCGAGAAGCCTTGCGCTATCCACGGCGGTATAAATTTGGGTCGTCGAGAGCGAGGCGTGGCCCAAAAGCTCCTGGATCGCGCGCAGATCGCCGCCGCGCTCCAGAAGATGCGTGGCGAAGGAATGGCGCAGCGCGTGCGGCGTCGCGCCATCGGGAAGCCCCAGCGCACCGCGCAAGCGTGCGACCGCGAGCTGGATGATGCGTGGGCCAAGCGGCCCACCCTTGGCGCCAAGAAACAGGGGTTTTTGGGGCGCGAGCGCATAAGGGCAAAGCGCAATGTACACTTCGATTGCTTGGCCAACCGGCGCGATGATGGGCACGCCGCGGGTCTTTTGGCCCTTGCCGGTGACCGTCAGAACGTCGCGCGCGCCAACCGGCGCCTCGGAGCGCTTGATCGCCAAGGCTTCCGAAATGCGCAGACCCGCGCCATAGAGCAGGCTCAAAACCGCGGCATCGCGCGCGATAATCCATTGGGGCCGGTTGTCTCCGGCCCGAGCGTTCACGCGAACCACCTGGCGTGCCGCATCGATGCTCAATGGCTTTGGCAGGCCGCGCTTGATCTTTGGTGGACGCAGCGCCGCGAAGGCGAGCGCCTTGCCCTTTCCATTGCGCTCAAGATAGCGCGCGAAGGAGCGCAGGCCCGCGAGCTGGCGCAGAAGCGACCGGCTCCCCGCGCCAAGCCCCCGCCGCGCCGCCAAAAAGGCGCGCAGATCCGAAGGGGCGAGGTTCGCGAACGTGGCAAGGGAAGCAGGCTCGCCGAAGTGCGTCGCCGCGAAGTGCAAGAATTGCCGCAGGTCGCGCGCGTATGAGGCCGCCGTATGCGGCGAAACGCGGCGCTCGCCCGTAAGGTGGGCGAGCCAGTCTCGCGCCTGCGCCGCAAGTTCAGGGTCGGCCGCCAAAACTTTAGTCAAGGCGCTTGCCGCCCCCAAAGCGCGGGAAATGGTCATGCTTGATCATACCACGCGTCCGGCCTAACAATTCGTTGCATTATCGTACGGCGGCGTCGCCGGCCGCAAGGAGGAGAAGTACGCCCGATGTCATTCGTGCGCTTAACGCGGCCCGACGGTTCGCCAGTCGCCATCAATCCGGACGAAATCGTCCACGCGGCGCCCGTGCCGGCGAGCGGCGCGCTGATGGGACCGCTCAGCACGGGAAGCCGCGTCGTATTCAAAAATCAGTCGCATCAGGATGTCCGCGAACTCCTCGATGAGGTGATCTCCCTCATCGACGCGGCGCGGTCTGCCCGTGCCGTCGCCGTCGCGGCACCTGCTCTTGTAACCCCCCGCGCGCCCGATAGCCGGTCATGAGGCATGCGGTTACGCGCCGATTTTTGGGTCGCGGCCTATCTCAGACACTGCGCGCACGAAGGCGCCTCCGCCGTATTGCGCCGACGCGGCGCGGCCGAGGCCGGCGCGATTTTTGTCAAGATCGACAGGCTCGACGGTTTCGTCGCATTGTTCGGACCGGCGCCGCAGAGCGAAGTGAAGGATGGCCAAGGCCGGCTTTTCGCTAGGCTTCATCGCGACCCCTGGATCGATACGGCCGAAGCCGAACAAAAACTCGCCCGCCAAATCGGTTTCGATCCGGATATTTGGATCATCGAGACGGAGGACAGGCAGGGCCGCTGTTTTCTCGATGTCATCGCGTGATCCGGCGTGGATCGCAACAAATGTTTGGCGACGGCGGTATCTATTGCAAGGGCGCCCGGAACGGAGATGCGGACGTCCGAGAGCTATTTGGTGCAGCACCTAAGGCTAGACCATAAAACTGGCGGCCTCTGAGCGCCGTTTCTCCACCCTCAACCAAGAGCATGACGTAAAGCACCCAAAACACTTGTTACGGCCCAAACCGCGCCGGCCCCAAAAAATGCACCGATACCCGCGTAGCAAGAAAAGTATAGACCAAAAATCCATCTTACTACCCACCCCACTACAAACAGTACTTCGGAGGTTGGTGCTAGATGCGCCGCAAAATCTCCCCCAATATTGAAAATTGCCCACGTTGCGTAAGCAGTCGCCACGGTGGCTTGAGATACGTCGAGTCCAAGTGTCCAGCAACTATAACCCCCATAAAATGCGCCTAATACTACAGCAATGACTCCAAAAAGCGCCAAGAAATCGAACCCTGGACCGGCGTTTTTAGCAATGGCAAACATGGCTCGAAGGACTCGTGCTTATCGAAGGCCGAATGCTAAATCATTTTGCTCCTGTCGGATAGTGGATTCGTCGCGAGGGCGCGTCACCCGTCACACCGCGAATTCGTGCAAAGGCGTCGCCACGGAAATGTTTCACGTGAGCATTTGGTACGATAAACGACGGCCTGGGCAAATATACTGCCCGCCGCGGCAGCCCGCGTCGGAAATGGGCGCAGCTGCCGCGTAACAACGGAGATCCACGGCTTGAAGCGCATCCTCCCCGCGCGAAAAAAGCGCCAGAAACGCGACGCGACAATGCGCGTTGGCGCCGGCGCTGTTGAACTCGTCAAGCGCGGCGCATCGCGCTACGCCTTCAGCGATCCCTATCATATCGCGCTCGAATTGAGCTGGAAGGAATTCGCTCTCGCTTTTGTCGGTTTGGAACTCGGGATCAATGTCGCCTTCGCCCTGCTCTATCTCGCTTCGCCCGGTTGCGTTGCCAATATGCGGCCGGGCTCCTTTTTCGATGCATTCTTTTTCAGCATCGAGACGCTGGCGACCGTGGGTTACGGAACCATGGCTCCGGCGACGCTCTATGGCCACGTTGTGTCGGCGATTGAAATCATCTGCGGCATGGTCTTCACCGCGATCATGACCGGTCTTCTGTTCGTTCGCTTTTCGAAGCCGAGGCCGAGAATCCTGTTTGCCGATCAGGCTGTCGTCACGAGCCATAATGGCTCGCCAGCCTTGATGGTGCGCATCGCCAATGGGCGCCTGACCTTGCTGACCAGTGCCACGGTGCGGCTAGGAGCGCTGTTGTTCGAAGAAAGCGCGGAGGGCCATTCGCTGCGCCGCTTGCACGACCTTGCGCTGTCGAACGCGAGTCTCTCTTTGTTCGCGTTGACCTGGACCGTGATGCACGCAATCGACGAAAAAAGCCCGCTCGCCGGCTACGACGCCGAGCGGCTCGCGGAGGGCGATGCTCGCCTGTTTCTGACCATCGAGGCACGCGATCACGCCATCGGCGCCTTTGTCCACGACATGCGCGTTTATACTGCCGCCGATGTCTTATTCGGAATGCACTATGCCGAAGCGGTCACGCTCGACGATCAAAGGCGGCCGGTCGCCGATCTCTCCCGTTTGAGCCTGGTCGAGCCGGACACGGGCTCTGCGTGAGCAGACGTTCACTCGGGCGCGTTCTCGATCGGATCGTAGCGTTTCACATCGAAGCCAAACATGTCGAACGCGCGCCGCATGTGCTCCGGCAAGGGCGCAGTGACGTCGAGCGTGCCGCCGCCGGGATGCGGCAGAATCAACCGCCGCGCCAAAAGATGCAGCTTGCGTTCCACCGCGTCCGGTATCCCTCGCAGCGGATCGTTGCGGCGGGGATCGTTGCCGGGCATCGCGCCGTATTTGGGATCGCCGATGACCGGATGGCCAATCGCCTCGGCATGAGCGCGCAGCTGATGCGTGCGCCCGGTAATGGGTTTAAGCGAAAGCCAGGCCAGCCGCGGCGCGATTTTATCGACAATCGCGTAATAGGTCACCGAATGGCGGGCATCCTCGTCGCCATGCCGGGCGACACGCATCTTTTCAAGTTTCTCGCGTCCCTCTTCCTCGCGGCGTGCAGGCCTGGCCTGGTCCATGCCCTCGCCTTTCGCCAGATAAAGCGAAATGCGGCCTTGCGCCGGCTTGGGCACGCCTTCAACAAGAGCCCAATAGATTTTTCTTGCCTCGCGCGAGCGAAAAATCTCGCCGAGATCGGCGGCGATTTTCCGCGTCTTCGCGACGAGCAAAACACCAGAAGTATCGCGATCGAGCCGGTGCACCAGCATAGGCCGGTCGCCGCGCTCGTTCGGCATCGCGGCGAGCATCCCATCGATATGGCGCGTCATTCCCGAGCCGCCTTGCACCGCTAGCCCGAAAGGCTTGTTTAGCGCCAGGAGATCGCGGTCCTCGTAAAGGACCATGTCTTGGAGCGCGCGCAAATCCGTTGGCGAAATCTCCCGTGCCGGCGCCACCAGCGCTTCGAGCTTCAACGGCGGCACGCGCACGCGCTGGCCTTTTGTTAGCCGCGTCGCGGTTTTTACCCGGGCGCCATCGACGCGCACCTCACCGGTGCGCACGATCTTGTTCAGGTGCGAAAGTGCGAGCGCTGGCATGCGCCGCCTGAACCAGCGGTCGAGGCGCATCCCTTCCTCGTCGTCGCCAACCTCGAACGTGTGAACGCTCACGGAGCAGCTCCTAGACCATAAGGCCATGGTCTAAAGGCTCTTTGCTTTAGCATCGCCATCGCTCGCGAAACCGGTTTCCCCCATCGGAAATCATATTCTATACCGAAGATAGATCGACCGCCTTAATCGAAAGCAAAGGTTTGCTGACGGGCTTAGTCGGTCAAACAAATCACATGAATATCTCCAGCATACCAGAAATGTCCGCATCTGGTGCAACGCGGTTTAACTGCCGTTCTTGCTCTCCACTGCGTCTGATTTTTTCGGTCGCTCCGCGTGGTCTTGCCCGGATGCCCACTTTGCGTTTTCCTGCGACACCAACGACTCAATCCTTTCCGCCAAAAGCACATGCGCGTCTGCGGCTGCGGCGTACGGCCCGGCTTTCGCCAAGTACAGGAATTTTTCGTGTTTCAGGGCCTCGCATGTGGACCGGTAGGTAATCCCATTAGGATGATACTGGTTCATCTGCTGAAGTCCTTCTATGACTGCGATGAGTACGCCCAGACCTCCTATTATCCACCGTGGAACATTTAATCCCGCGAGAAACGGAATCAATGCGGCGGCCAAGATGACAACCATCTTGAGGACTTTGAAAATCCTCTGATTCTTAAGACTGCGCGAATCGTACCACTCGATTTGGTCTTCGAGCCGCTGCATTGTTGGATCGTCGTCAGCCACGCTGATACCCCCATACTGTCGCCGGCCTCGAACGTTCGAGCGCTCACTGTGCCGGCCGGTGTTTTGCTGCGTCTCACAAGATGGGCGGCACCGCGATTTCCCGCACGCGGCACCCTTGCCGGCTAACCTCCGGGCAGGCGCGAAAATCGCGCAGATCCTTGGAAAAACAAATCCTCACCTCTTGTAGCACGCCGCTTGCGCAGGCCACGCCCAGCATGCCCGGCCGCAGCCGCGCATTCGCGGCGATGAACGCGCGCGCGATATCGATCGGCGTCCAGGTCTGTTTTTCCTTGGCGGCGACAAACGGCGGGGGAATGACGATTGAATCGCGCGCGCGCCGCACATCGGCGAAATAGTCGGTAGGACTTTTGCCGGAGCAGGTGCCGTGCTTCTGCCATTCGTGCCGGGCAAGTCCGTCATTGGGATAGAGTCCTTGCGCGCCCTGCAGCGCCAGGCGCGACGGGAAACGCGCGGCGGGACCGCAGTCCGACGGATAGCCATGCTCATACTGGGGCCATAGCCCATGCACGACGAAGCCGAGATTGGCGCCCGCATCGCATTGGCCGCGCGCCCTCGCGCCCGCGGGGGTCTCGCAAAAGCCCGAAGACCAGGAAAGCGAAAGAACGTAAAAATCGAAATCTCCGGGCGTGTTCGCGGCGCCCCGCAACGCTTGGACTCTTAGCGGCAAGAAAGGCTGGCCAACGCAGCGATCCGGCCCGCAAAAAGCGGCCGGCGGCGCGGCCAGCGACGGGCAAATCCATGCGAGCAAGGCAAAAGCAATAAGGGCAGGCAAAAATCCAGCCGGATTGCTTGACGGCAGCCTAGCCAACATTGTCGGCAACCCCCTTACGGCCGCGCCATTTTGCAATTGGGCGCATAGGCATCGTTCCGGTCGAGTCCGCCGATGCACCATTCGACGCCGAAACCGAAGCCTATGATGCCAAGATCCTCGTTGATCGAATAGGAAACCTGATGCGATTTTTCATCGTTCAAGTAAGCCCGCGCGGTGCAATAGCGGCGAGGGATGTAATCCTCTCCGTTCGTTTTATAGCCGATTTCCTTGACTTTTCCAAAGCCCAGGACCTCAAGGCCGGTGTTCCAGAATTCGGCTTCGCGATCATGGAAGCGCCCCTGTATCCTTTCGAAAACGGCGGGATCGTCGCAAGCGGGTAACACACCGTCGTAGGGAATGTACCGCCGCTCCGCCGGAACCAGAGGGCGCGCGACGGCCGGCCCAAGGGACGTGCCGGTGGCGGCAACCACCGCCGCGCAAACGGTCAAAAAATTCCGCGCCAAAGACAAGCTTGAAATTTGTCTCACCATAACCGGCAATGCCTCGATCCGTCGTTTGCAGCACGCGAAACGCCGCCTGTCAGCCGCGATTATAGACATCCTGGAGCCGGACAATATCGTCTTCGCCCAGGTAAGAACCGGTCTGCACCTCGATCAATTCGAGGTCGATCCGGCCGGGATTCGCCATTCTATGCACGCAACCGATCGGCAAATAGATCGACTCGTTCTCATGCACAAGATGGATCTCATTGTCGCGGGTGACCTCGGCCGTCCCCTTGACGACGACCCAATGCTCGGCGCGATGGAAATGCTTTTGCAGGGACAAGCGCTCGCCTGGCTTCACGACGATGCGTTTGACTTGGTAGCGCGCTCCGGAATCGACCAACTGGTAATAGCCCCATGGCCGGTAGGAGCGTCTATGTTCCAGCGCCTCGGGGCGATTTTCGGTTTTCAGGAGATCGACCAGTTGCTTGACGCTATCGCCCTGCGCCTTGTTGAGCACCAAGACCGCATCCGCGG